>Ga0315914_1000452_pt1 | contig 50988 bp, 19 predicted proteins | sample MpolenodulesMG_FD_203920 | JGI IMG/M metagenome (GOLD analysis project Ga0315914, IMG submission 203920) | Medicago polymorpha root nodule microbial communities from Los Angeles, California, United States - elongated nodules | ecosystem: Host-associated > Plants > Roots > Nodule | place: USA...
CCGCGCGCGCGCACTGAATGTTCTATTTAATAAGCTTTAAACTTCAACTTTATTGTAAATGTATTAAAATAATAATAAAATGATATTTTATGTGTATCATTTTGTCCTTTTATTTTATGATTTTCACATCTAAATAATATAAAATAAACCAAAGTCTAATTAAAAATATGGTAAAAGCCATTTTCGGATTATATATAATATAAAATAAACCAAAGTCTAATTAAAAATATGGTAAAAGCCATTTTCGGATTATATAATCCGAAAATTAATGAAAATCTTTTCAGATTTTATATAATCCAAACCAATGATATTTTGAAAAAAAAATAGGACACGTGAGAAACACGTGGAGTAAGAAAAATAATAGTAAAAAATAAGAGGCTTCATAGAAAGCCTTCAAAAGGAGGCTTTTCAATTTAGAGATTTTTTACAACTCTTGCTTTAATACCGTGTTTTTAGTTTCAACTTTCAACATAGCTAATTAATTAGTTTATTCAAAATCGTTATGCTTACTTTTTTGATGCAAAATGATTATAATACACACGCTTGAGCTTCATTTTGTAGGGTAGCATGAACGAGCATGACTAGTTTCATAGATCTATCTTGCACTTCAAGCATGTCCCAAGTGGACCCAATTGTGCGTGTTTTTAGTCTAAACTTTGAGTCACTCAACACAAACGTAAAAGCACCTTTGACCACCACCAAGTTAATGTCCCACTTGTTTCTATCATGTTTTCAATGTGACAATTTTCTATGTTTTTTCGAAGTTTCTATACATGAACATGCCTATATAAGCCACGACCTCATCTCTTATGCCTCTTAAAATCAATTAACCCAATCCACACTCAACCTTAATCTATACAAACTTGCTTGATATATTACTCATCAACAACTCTTTTAAAGCTTTATAGTTTAAAACCAAAGAGAGTTAGGAGCAAACAAAGTTTTTATCATCTTTGTGTTCTAACTTCAAATTATCAATGGTAGTAGACAAATTTGCAAAACTCTTGTTCAAGAAGAAGAATCACCACAAGTGTCACCCTCAACCTAATGAAGAGTTGCCATCTTCATCATTACATGATTTTCACTCCTATATTTCCAAACACATTGACCAATTAGCATTGGAATTGAAACCCGAGTCAGAAATCTTATCATTGTCATGGTTTCAAAGATGTTTTGGCCTTTTGCCTATCATCAACAAGGTGTTTGCAAAACTTCTTGTGGACATTGATTATCCAATGAGTAAATGGAATGGTTATTCAGTTGAAGTTTATCTCAACTATACCATGAGTTTGTTGGAGGTTCTGAATTCCATTTCTTCTTGTCTTTCTCATCTTGGCCATGCAAGGCTTTCTTTGGCTCATGGTTTGACTTTGGTGGAGAATAACAAATCACTTTCTTTGGCTAGAAAGCATTTGAAAGCAATTCAACCAGCTGGGCGTTTTAGCACCAACTTTGGTAAATCTTTTCACACACACGACGGTAAAGGAAATATTGTTTCTGGTAAGGAGTTGATTGTTCGGGAAGGAGTAAAGGAAATGAAGAGTATTGGATTTTGGGTATGTGGAGTTTTCTTATCTTGTTTATATGGTGATGCTAAGCCATACATGGAGCTAAGAAAAGTTGCTGGTGGGTTTGAAAGTTCTATAGTTTCCACAATTGATCTCAAAATCGGCGAAAAGCTAGTGAAGAAAATGCCATGCTTTAGTGAGATCACAGAGATAAACAATTTTGTTGCCCGCCTTGTTGCTGGTCATGAAGTAAAAGACGATGCAACGAAGAAATTTCAGATAAATCTTTGCGAGGTAGGGAAGATATTTGATGATATAAGCACTGAGGTGGATGATCTATTTGATGATGTAATGACTCAGAGAACTAAACTAGTTGATGGATTTCAACTCCGTAAATAGCAACATTAATCTATTGTTTAATTTTTTATGTAAATATCAATAGTTTGTAATTACTGTTTTGTAATGTTTCTTCTTATATGTTTTTGCATAGCAAAGTGATATTGGTTATATTTAGTTTGTTACGGGGAGGAGAAGTTTGTTAGTAACAGGGATGGAACCCTAGACATTCTTTTTAAAACTCCTACGGCGTTCCAACCAATAACACTAGGCTACACGTTAAATTGTACAAATTTGAAGTCATAATGTCATATTAGTAGTAATACTCGATGATTTATTTGCTCAATGTGCTGTGGCTACAACTACAAAGACGCGTTCAATAATAAGTATTGATGTCGTGTTCTTAATTAACCCAAAAATGTGCTTTGGTGAATCTAAAATTGCAAGCATCGTTATGAATACAGACAAGTGCAACAAGGTAAATGATTGTGATGAATAATAAGGTAACTGATCGTCAAGTGTTCAATAATAACTCGATGATTAAACATAATTAAGATAGAAAGGAAAAAATAAAAGTAACATATACATGGTACAACAGTAAAATAAACCAAACACTGCACTTATTAGAAAGAAAAACAAAGGTCACAATTTAGAGTTTTCACAGTTCAATAGGCCAAAACTTGGTTAAAGGTTTCTTTGTTGGTTGCCTTACTCTTGTGATGAATATCAGCAGGAAACCAACATAACAAGCAGCAAGTACTATTTATAAATATGTAATGAAATGAATGTTTAGCCTATTTGTTTTAAGATCACACACAGCGCATGTTACAATACCGATAAGTCTGACTTGAGATTGTTCAACAAAATCAAGAAAAGTACTACTATGTTTTCAGTACAAGTTTCATTGATCTATCTTCTACTTCAAGGCATGTCCCAAGTGAACCCAATTGTACGTGTTTTTAGTCTAAACCTAAGTCACTCCACACAAACCTATAAGCACTTTTGACCACCACCAAGTTAACGTTCCACTTGCTTCTGCCATGTTTTCAATGTGACAATTTTCTATGTTTTTTTAAAGATTCTATACATGAACATGCCTATATAACTATATAAGCCATGAACTCATCTCTTATACCTCTTAAATTCAATCTTATTCAAGAAGAAGAATCGCCACAAGTGTCCTTCTTCTTTTTTTCTTCATAAATCTTTATATTCAGGTCTTTGAGTTCGATATGTAGTGAATTGAGTTTCTCTTGACGAGAAGATAGCAATTTTAGAATCACCAAATTCACTCTCAGCAACCTTTACAGCCTCGGTTATCTTCTTCAGAACCTCACCGATTTTCCTGATTTGGGACTAGTGAAAAAAAATAAAAATAAATAAATAAATACCATATAATCTATGAAGCACGGACACCAGACACGGACACTACTAATAATTTGAGAAAATTACATAATTCAGTGTAGTGTAAGTGTCGGTGTTGTGTCAGTGTCGGACACCGAGATATGCCTAATCTGAGAAATGTGTGTGCTTCATACCATATATATAATCTAATAATCTAATAAAATCTAATAACAAAGAAGAACCCACCTCACCACCCTCCGGGTTCCGATTGAAAACATAATAGGATGCCTCCTTAAGCTTAGTTGTGTTGGCGGTGTACTTCACCTTGTTAGGTGCGGTAATTATCTAATTAAACCAAGACCATATTTAAAAATAGTTCCAAGTAGAAAAATTAGAAGAAAAGAAAAAGAGATTAAGATAAGCGTGCTAACAGTCTTAAACTTGCGTGATTTGTTATTCAGCACAGCGTTGATATTCCATTCAGCGTCGAAAAAATGGGGTCTGTCTGATCTTGATCCGACGGCCAGATTAATAATTTCCTATCATCAACAAGGTTTTTGCAAAACTTCTTGTGGACATTGATTAGCCAATGATTAAATGGAATGTTGATTCCATTGAAGTTTATCTCAACTATACCATGAGTTTGTTGGAGGTTCTGAATTCCATTTTTTCTTCTCTTTCTCATCTTTGCTATGCAAGGCTTTCTTTGGCTAGAAAGCAATTCAACTAGCAGGATGCTTTAGCAGTTTAGCACCAACTTTGGTAAATCTTTTCACACACAAGATGATAAAGCAAAGATTGTTTCTAGTAAGGAGTTTATTGTTCGTGAAGGTGTAAAGGAAATGAAGAGTATTGAATTTTCGATATGTGGAGTACTCTTGTCTTGTTTATATGGTGATGCTAAGTCATACATCGAGCTAAGAAAAATTGCTGGTGCGTTTGAAAATTCTCTAGTTTCCACACTTGACTTCAAAATCATTGAGAAGGTAGCGAAGAAAAAGCCAAGCTTCAACGAGATTGAAGAGATAAATAATTTTGTTGTTCATCTTGTTGCCGGTGATGAAGTAAAAGATGATGCAACCAAGAAAATTCAGAGAAATCTGTGAGTTAGGGAAGATATTTGATGATATAAGCAAGGAGGTGGATCATCTTTTTGATGATGTGATGACTCAGAGAACTGAATTAGTTGATGGCTTTCGACTCAAGAAATAGCAAAAATAATCCATTGCTTGATTCTTAAATTGTATATAATTTTCTAGTCAAGTGTAATACTCAATGATTTACTTGCACACTGCAGGGTGTTTAAAAAGATGCATTCAATAACACGATTATCAAATGAAGATTCAAATCATGATCGGAAGACCAATTTTTTTTATTTTTTTCGATTGTGAATCAAATCTTATAATGACATAACTATATTATAAGCTGATATGTCTTACATAAAACCTTAATTATTACAGATTTATACAAAGTTTATAAAAAAAGCCATAATAAAATTCATTACAACTAAGTGTAGGTAGTAATTCATTACAACGAAAAAGAAAGCTCACAAATTAGATATTTCACAGTTCAATATGCCAAAACTCTTGAGATGAACATCAGCAAGCAACCTACACAACAAGAAGCACGTATGAGTCCAGGAAAAGCCATAGTGCGGTGGAGGAGCTTGAATAATTTTATGAGGAAGCGAAAGATATACAACCGCATAATAAAATTATTTATACCGAATATGTAATAAAATGAATTTTACAACACAGCAAGTACTATTACGTTTTATAAAATCTGGAAAAGTACTATTAAGTTTTCAGTATCACACAGCAAGTATAGAGCATCAAGATCTTAAGCAATTTATTTAGAACTTTGAAAATCGAAAAAAAACACAGTACCTCTGCCTCAATGTTGTGTTCCGAACTTCCTTTCTCATTTATAATGTTTGCGAAACTGAAGATATGATGGGATCACATGTTCTGATAGCAAAAATAGTCACTTGAGATCTTCAATCTGTAACATGATATAGGTAGAAAGACAAAGTTACTAGTGACATAGTTAATTTCAAGATAAGAGATGGCGGAAGATCAACATTGGAATAAGAATAAACCAAATCAATTTTCAAAAGATATAAAAATTTATATGATTATATCAAATAAAAAATTGAGACAAATCAATTTTCTTCAATAAACATCAAAGCAATAAAAATTGACTTCTCCGGCCTCTAATGAGAGGACCATGTTGGTCAATGCACATGAATGTAATTGACTTCATATAAATGGCTTTGTACATGAAATGAGATTATCTTAAGAGGGATATTTTCCACTCAAACAACTGAGACAATATTAAGAAACATCTGAGACAATATTAACATGGAATCTTGTTCCATTTATTTATACTTCATGTTGCAAAATCTAACAAAGCATTGGACCTGTTGGTTTTCATTTATTAATACTCTAGTAGCTCATAAACACAATCATAATCATGAAATTGAGAAATTAGTCTCAACTAGTAACGTAAAAGAAATTCATACCTCAAACAAGGTGGCACGCCGGCTTCCGTTCCCATTGTTCATATTGTTATTTTGCCATTTATAATTATCACAGGGATATAAGAAATTTCAGACCAATTCCTGCCTCCCTCACTTTCATACCTTTCTTCTAAAACAGGGCATTTATAAATGCGCAGTAACTTTAGAGAGGAAGGGAGACTGTGTTCTGGAAATGACTCAAGCCTTTGACAGTTGTAAAAATAAAGTGTTTCCAGAGAGGAGAGGTGTCGAAGCCCATTTCCACCTAAGCATTTCACTTCAGAGAGATTTCTTATTGACAGATACACCAAGGAAATGGGAAGCAATTGCTCCTTCAACAAGGTGTTAACAATATCATCATTATATTTGATAAACAAAGTTGAAAGAGAAGTAAGGCTTTGGAAACCCCATTCAATTAATGGCGGCATCTTTGTTATTCTCACAGATGAAATAGAAATTGTTTGTAATTTGGGAGGTAAGAAAACTCCTTCACATAGTGCAAACTCTAGTTTTGGAAGATGGGCGAGATTCAAACTTTCAAGAGCGGTGAGGGTGTCCATCCGTTGAGGTAGTGATATAAGGGCCTCACAGGAATATACACGAAGTCTTTGCAAGGATGAGGGGTGATAGGAAGAACTTTCTGAAATAAAAATGGATTCCAGACCGCTACAACCCTCAATGTGAAGCACTTGGAGCTTAGGAAAACCATCCAATGGAAAAGAGGAAAGTGAATTACAGCTATTCATTAAAGTCAACTCCAAAAGCGATGTGTAATTGCTCCACGTTTCCGGAGGCATGAATGATAAATTCTCGCAATTATAAATACAAAGTTCCTGCAAAGAAGTTGGTAGACCTTCCCTTGGAAATGAAGTTAAAGACGGAACACTATCGATTTTCAAGAGTTGAAGACAAGTGCTGCTGAAAATCATTTTGGGAAGAGAGAATATTGTATCAAAGAAACGTAGTGTTATCCGTTGCAGTAAACATGTGGAATCACTCTCAATAAATGGCCATTGAGACTCTGTAGAATGTAAATCTCCTGAAATATCTATTTCATTTAATGAGGAGAGCCATTCAAGAGTAGGTGGTGATTCCAACAGACGAGGACAACCTTTATTTTTAAATGTTTCAATGGAAGAAAGATGGTTAGGCAAATTTCCCCTCAGTTCAGGACAATCATATAACTTCAGAGTTTTAAGACAAGGAAAAGGAAATATGCCATCTTGAAAGGGAAGCCATTTCTTCCAATTTGGCATGATCGTAAATTCCAACTTCTCAAGGGATGGAAAAGGTTGAAATGAAGAATTGGAACCTCCTCCAACCATGCCATAGAACTCTGGACCAATTGTCTCCAATATTGACATACCTGATATACTTAGGTCCTTGAGAGAAGATAGTTGTCCTAGTGGTGGAAGTGTCACACAATACGCACAATTTTCGATGCAAAGGGACACCAAGTTAGAAAATGAAGAATCTCCCAACCAACTGGGAAAGCTTGTCCCACCGTACAAGTCAATGTTCAATCTCTTTAGGTCTATTGGGGGTTGCAACATATCAAGCACATCTTTCCCTTTAAGTGAGTCTTCACTTTCATCGCCCCATTGTAGCGTTAATTCCTCAATGTATTTTTTTCTCTTCAAGTTGGAATCATATGCCTCCACAACATCAATGACATTCTGAAGGTTCTTGATCAATAACTTCCCCTGTAGCTTAGGAAACCTTGCAAGCTCCTTAACACTTAAACCAACATTTTGCTTGCCTACTATAAAAACAGTTAAAGTTTGAAGATTTTCAAGTTCAAGAATTTGATTTGGCAACGCCTTGATGCCCGTCAGATCAATATCAAGGTGACGTAAATTAATTAACTTTCCAATATGTTCTGGCAACTCAGTGAGATTTAAGCAGACTGCTAAAATCAAGGTTTGCAAGTAGTAGAGGTTGCATGTTGTGTCGGGCAAACTTTTGATTTTAGTGTGTGAGAGATCAAGATAGCGCAACTGAACCAAATTGCCAATTGAATCCGGTAGAATGGTGATATTACAATAGTTGGATAATGATAACACACACAACCTTCCAAGTGTGGGTATTAAATCATCAACCACCTTTCTAGATAAGTAATTGTGTTTCCAACTGTATTCAATGGGTAGGAAGCTTCTCAAGGATTGGAATTTGTCGAAAATCTTAAACTTCTTTAAAATGTCGTACATTTCTTGATTATATGAAAAATGGCGAACCTTTTCAGAGACATCACGACCACATTCAAGCCTGTAACAACTCTTTCCAGATACGACTGTAGCTAAATCATTGACAAGGTCATGCATAACAAACTTTGGTCCTCCGGAATCACCATTCAGTTGTTGAATTAATGATCTCGATAACAGTTCAGCAAAGTAATCGTCACCTACTTCCTCCATCGATTCTTCGCCTTGAGAATGTTCAAGAAAGCCTTCAGCCATCCACAGCAAAATCAACCGTTTCCTATCAAGTGGGTAGTCTTTTGGAAATATAGAACAATAGGAAAAACACCTTTTCAAATGAGAGGGGAGATATTGGTAACTCAAAAGCAAAGCAGGAAGAATATTATCATTCTCTAATTTCCATAAGTCGCTTTTCAGAATTGCAGACCACTCCTTTGCATCTACCTTTGAACGCAGAAGTCCCCCAAGTGTTTTTGCAGCTATGGGCAAACCACTACACTTTCTTGCAATCTTTCTACCAATTGCCTCTAGGTTTGGGCATTTATTGTCACAAAAGTTTTCACTCCCAAATGCATGCTTTGAGAGTAGAGACCAACTGTCTTCATCAGATAGAACTTCTAGTTTATGAATAGGAAAAGTGTGTGCAACCTCAGCAACTTTTTGTTGGCGTGTTGTGATGATGACCCTGCTTCCACTGTTTCCTTTAATCAACGGAGTTACAAGTTCATCCCAATCATTATAATTGTCATTCCACAAGTCATCCAAGACAATCAAAAATCTTTTGTCCCTCAAATTTTTATTTAATTCAACTCGAAGAAAATCAAGATTATTGCTTTCCCATACTTTTGAAGTGACAGATTCAAGGAGAGTTTTGGTTACTCTCAAAATATCGAAATCCTCTGATACACAAGTCCAGGCTTTGAGATCGAAGTGTTCTATAACTTTTTCATCATTGTAAACAATTTGTGCAAGTGTCGTTTTACCGACACCTCCCATGCCCAAAATTGCGACAACACCTATATTGTTATTGCCAGTGCTACTCTCTGATAGCAACATGTTCATTATTTTCACTTTATCATCATTCCTACCAACCATGACAGATTCATTTACCACTGAACTTGAAGGGATTCTACGAGAAACTTTACCAGTTTTAGCTTGCAGACCAAGGATATCTTTATGCTGTGCAAAAAGTTGCAGGCTATCACACATGATCTTCATTTGGGAATTGATCTCTCTGTAGAAGGTGTTAAAAGGAGAAGAAAGGAAGTTCCACACCTGACTAGTTTTGTTTGCAGCTTGTGTTTTCTCCACCTTGCATCGCAGTGAGTCATAACTGATTTGGTTGAGCAAATCCTCAGCATCAAAGATAGCATCTTTCAAGTCATCAAGCCATTGTTTGACAGCACGATTGTTGATTTGCTTCTCCTCTGCATCATCCAGGACAGCTTGAAGAATCAGCAGCGTTGTTTGTAACTGCTTCAAGAGTGAGAGATTCAGCTTTTTGTTGTTGATGAAATCACGAAACTCTGTTGAAGTTAATTTGTCAATCATGGTTTGAACAGAAGCAGATAAAAATGCACCTCCAACCAAAGTTGCAGCCATCTTTTCTCAGTGGATCTGTTAGCTGAATGTTGATGTAGCTTTGAGATTTTTTTTTTTTTTGGGTTGTTTTGTTTGAGAGGTTGAAGAAAGTGTGAAAAAGAATTATAGTGTGGAGAGATTATAGTAAGATCCGTGCATTAATCTGATGGTAACACTGTTCATTTTTGTTGTAAAAAAAAAAAAAAATCAGTCTTTTATAATGTCTGCTACGGTAGGAGACCTATTCAAGTTTCCTACTGGAAACGGCACCATGAAATATTGTTTCAATATTTTTAAAAGTAACTTTTTTTTTTGGTAGATAGTCGAAATAACAAAGTCATTATAAACTCACATACATAAGTGAAGGTACTCCGGTCATGACATTCGTCCTAACAATTTCGGCATTTTATCAGTTGAGTTAGGACTTCTGAATTTTTTAAAAGTAACATTAATAATAGATTGATATTGTAAAATGATATATAATAAAACAGCGTTGCTATATATCTCGATAGGAATTTCACAAAAGCTTCACGAAAACTTTACACAGTTAGATCTTCCCTAATCCCTATGCCACAATAATGGAGCAGTTGGAAGCATTCATGAATGGGTCCCTAAACTTTGTCATATCTCTCTGGATTTGCCCCTCATCCGTATAAAACATTTCCATTTATTTATCCTTATCGTTTCTATTCATGCTCATGCATCATCACTATAAAACAACACCAGGTCGAGCTCCAATTCAAAACAACATAAAATCCAATATTAATTAACATGTTTATTAGTATTTTTCTCATATTATATTTATTTATGAGTTTAATTTTTTTCTTCTCATTTTATGAGTTTAATTTTAATACATCCACAATAAATCATACTCAATTATTATGTGACTTTATCCTTAAATATACTAAATATCAAATTCAAATGTTGAAGATGTATATGAACTAAATATTTATCGATAGAGAATGTTGGTGCACGTGATATGATAGAAATATGATATGATAAGTATATGGATAAAAATATGACATGATAATAACTTATCCTATTAGTTTTTTTAAAGAAGTCAAAATAAAATATATTAATGTTAACATATCTTCCCAGCACAAGATGTGCCAGAAAAGATAGCCAAAATATTATAACAATAGTTCAACATGAAAAAACAATAATCGACACACAAACATGACAAAGTATTCTGGCACTGATCATAAAACTGATCATGAGAAGCAGCAAACTTAACTTTATACCACTAAAAAAAGGAGTTTAAATCTCAAAAAACCTAAGTTCAATACTCCACCGACAAACTTATCCTATTATTCCCTCAAAAAAAACTTATCATATTATTGTTTGGTTCACATATGATAATTAACAGGATTGCATAATTTTATGCTTGCATGTGTTTGACGAGACAAACAAAAATTAAAATTTAGAACATTCAGCCACAAATCGATGCCACAAAAGGTATCAACAACATGCATAAGCAAACTGATGCCACATAGATGAAAACTCCAAATGGCAGCTGGACTGAAGAAATATTTATTTGGTCGCAAACATAAATCAAAAGTTATTAGGTACACACAAAATTGAAAAAAATTAAAAATGATAACAATTTTATGTAACTAAATTTTTTCTCATTTATTTTTCTCCATTTTTATCGGTATGCTCAAACATCTTTCCTTTGTATTTATGCTTATACAAGACTTGTTCTACAAATTGATGCCACAAAGGTACGAAAAACATTCTAAAGCAAACCGATGCCACTAATAATTCCAATAATTGAAAATCCAATAATTGGTCAAAACATGCTTTTATTCATCGATCCACAAAATAAAGTGGAAAAAATTGTTTTACAATTGTATTAGAAAATAGCATGATCCAAGAATATAAAATTGGGTTTAGATGACTCAATATTCATGATTCATAGAAAAGGTGAAAATTTTGTGAAAATTGTTTTTCTGATATTCATAACTTCACAATGACACATGAAAATTACCTAAAAGCCCTCAACCGTAGTTAACAACTGTTGGAATAACCGGCAGCAGTTAACTGCCGCTGAAAAATTGTTTTTCTGTTTCCAATTCTCATCTTCCACCCACCTATCTCTCATCTTCAATCACGGTCATTGGATTCCCCAACATCATTTCATCCAACCATCCCCATCCCGCCACGTAATCACTCACACTCTCTCTTCCTTTTTCCCACTTGCTATGTTTCATAAAATCTAGCACCAATTCATCAACACAAAGACAAAGTAGCGGTTAAAACAAAATCCTTATCCTGCAATGGCCACTACCCTCACTTCCAATATTTAGTATTTATTATGGGAAATAGAGGCACTTGGACTTGTTGTGACTGATGAATCCTGGTAAAATACCCAAACGGATGAGGAAGCTCTGTCATAATAATTAAAAAAAACAATTTTGATGCTCCACGGTAATTAACTATTGTTAGAGTTTTTTTTTTTTCTTTTTTACGTTGTGTTGGTATACAACGGTAGTTAACCACAGCCGGATAAATCTAGCGGTAGTTAACTACTATTGGAGGAAAAAATGTCATTTCCATATGCCATTATGAAGTTATGAATGTCACAAAAGCAATTTTTAAATTTTGTTTTTCAATTGTAACATAAAAACAGAAAGATAATCCAACAATATGAAATTGGGTTGAGATGAATCATAAAAATAAACAGTGATGGGATGTAGTTGCAGAGGAGATGATTGAAGGGTGTGTTCGCGGAATAGAGTTGTGTGTGTGATAAGTTTGATTAAGAGAGTTGTGTGTGTGATAAGTTTGATTAAGAAATTTTATTAACTTGTTAACCCACTAAAATTAAGGATAAAAATAATAGAGAGACGATGATTGTTGTGGGTTTAGTTTATCATTTTCTATGATTGAAGGGTGTGTTTGTGGAATTGAGTTTTGTTCTTAGCAATTTTAAATTTGGTATTGTATCGATATACTCTTTTAATTTGAATAAATTAATATAATTTATTTTTGTAAAAAAAAACTTCATATTGAATGATCAAAATAATTAATTATCCAAATAAAACAGAAACAATTTCTTAAAAAATAAAAGTATAAAACAGGAACATGATCTTGATGTTTGCAAGTGTGACAAACATTGGGTGGTTGAAAAAATGCTTAAACAACGTCACATAAAGCTATTTATTACTTTATCTTTTTTCAATTCTTTTAATTTATATTTTTCATATTAATGAAAGATGTTTTTGTAAAACAACTCATAGTTATTTTCTTTTATACAATATCAATTGTGTTTCTTAATTGGCGTCTGTTTGGATACGCGGTAGAAACGCTTAAACATGCTTTTGGAGTGGTCAAACGCAGTTTGACAACAAACTCTCTTGTTTGGCTTGCATCCATGTAAATTGATTCCATCACCAAAACCACGGTGGACCAGAAGCTACAATTTGGAGCTTCTGTGTTTGATTGAATCGCGTTTGAGTTTTAATTTTATTTTCCAATGCCATCTTCCCTTATTGCCCTTTATTATTATCGGCCATGGCTGGAAAAAAAACGTTGTTATTTAATTCACCGAGGAAGAAGCCGAGAGAGATGGAGGAATTCTGGTGAAAAATCTTGGCTCGCAGGAAAGAAATTTATTGCTGGAAATCCTTGTTTGCGTTTTAGTGGTGATGGTACCCCAATTAATTTTTCACAACGAGTGACTCACTGAGTTACTTAATTACTTTTTTTTTGGTAGAAGTTGCTTAATTACTTTCACTGATACCTTTCCTTTTCTAGTTTTTAATAAATTTATCCTCCTTTTTATTTTTACAATATAAAAACTTTAGATCTTCCTTCAAAAAATAATTTAGATTTTAAATGATTTTTTAAACCAATAATTTTTTTACTAATTGTATACAATTATATTAAATTTTATTGAACAAAAAAAATATTTCATTTTTATTATTCAACTAGGTTTAAATAATTATCTAAAATAAGAAAAGGATATATATAGTTTTAATTAAATTTAAAAGGTTAATTTGGTCATTACACATTCAAAAGCAATTTTGATTCAAACTATCCAAACATCATTGACTCATAAGAATCACTTTTAGGTTGGTGTATCCAAACACAAATCAATTCACATCCAACTCACTTTTAATCAAAATCAATTCTCTCAAACTCAATTCTATTAAAATCAATTATGTCCACCGCCAAACCAAACACACACTTGATGTGATATTGTAAAAATGACATATAATTTAAGATGGTGGTATTACTTTAAGGGAAATGTTAACTGGTGCCCCGAGCACTGGTTAAGCAAAAGGAAATTATATAGTAGTTAATGCATTGAAATTGTTTATTTAATTTATAAAAAGTCAAAAACAGCTTCCTTTTATAGTAATAATTTTCTTTTTTTGTATGCTTAACCAGTAGGGACACCGGTTAGTATGACCCTTACTTTGAAATGAGATTTACAATTAAAACGTGTGAAATTTGTTTAACATGTAAAATATAGCTTCAATCATTTTCCAAGTGGTATGCATAATAAACGATTTATTTCTTATAGTTGTTGAGTATCTAGCTATAAATAGGTGATTAACTAGTTATAGGATCATTCATCCAACACTAAGCTCATATAGACATTGAGATTGAGGCTTTAATTTGATTCTTAATATGAGAACTGCTCTTGCTTTATTGCCTCTCTTGCTTTTCTTGGTAAGTTACACTTTTCTTGGTCTTCTTAATTACTATCAGTAGTACAGTGCCATATTTTATGAAAAAATAAAAAATAAAAATAAAAATACTAGTACCCTCTACCCTATAATATATATTCTATTTGTACTTTTTGATTGTCACTATTTGTAGTTTTTTTTGGTTTATTTATTATTTTTGAAGTTCAATTAATAAAACATTAATAATTATTTTATTAATAATACATTTGTGTATTTGATGCAATTGAAACACAGGTGGAATGAGAATAATTATTTAAATATATTAAAGAAAAAAATAAATAATTTAATAAAAGTAACAAAAATTTTATATTTCTTTTTTCAAAAAAACAATTGTTTTTTTATTTTTACATTTCTTGATATGTGTAATAAGCTGGGAATGACAACTAACAGATGGTGTATTTGCACGATTTATTTATTATTTCATTTATCCCATAATAATTGTCAACTATGCAAATAAAATGTGTCGTAAAAACAAAAACACTTTTAGTTTTCAAATATAATTGTGTTATTCTTTTTAATTGTACTATCTAATTAATACTGTGTTTATTACTTACATGTTTCTTATTTTTCAATTTTTATTTTATATAATGAAAAGTAATCAATGACTAATAAGGTTAATTTGGTAAAATTGTTACTCTTTCTTTTATATGTAATTCTCTTTAATTGGTGTAGTTGATAAAGGGAGCATGTTAAAAAAAAGTTAGAGGAATTATATTTTTTATGAGGGAGTTGAGAGAAAGTGTATTAAAAGTCAATCTATTACTTTTTAATGTAATTTTATGAAAAATTGAAGTTAATCTGTGCTTAATTACGATCATTTTTAATGTTCTCTATCATATTCACATTCATTATATTAACTAGCGTCAAGACGTGTACACATTAATGTGTCATTTTTCTGCTCTTATTGATAAAAATAATTAAATTTATACATTTTATCGATTATGTAAAAAAATTAAATGATTTTTCATATTGGGTTTAGATTTATGTCCCCAAGACTATTTTTCTTTTTTTTTTTCATAAATAAACTTGCTCACTTAATTGGAAAAAATGTAATGATATGATGGGAAAAAAAAATTAGAAGAAGGGTAAAATTAGAGAGAAAAAAACCCTACGATATCAATTTTGGCATATATTATGATGAAATAAGATTAAATTAAATTGTTTTATAGTATTCAGTAGTGTTTCTATTGTAATGAATTGTTCATATATTAATAAGATTTAACCGATGAAGGAGTTTGAAGGGGGATTAGTAAGGCCACGGTCCTCGCGAACTTTTTTTAAAAAAATTATACTACTATTCATTTATATTTTTTAAATATATATATATATATATATATATATATATATATATATATTCTGAATTTTATATGATATTATACTATGGTCGTTTTTTTGACTCAATATATTGTCCTAAACCAAAGTGAGGTTTTCCCTAAAACTCACAGGAAATGCTAATTAATCATTAACTATAATCCCAATATATGATTCTTCAATGCACTTTTGTTTAGAAATATTGAATCATTGTCTACATTTTTTTTTGCACGATACCAACGATTCATTGGTCGCGATTTCATCCTGAATTCATCCTCCCACACTTGCGTTATGGTTGTTTCATATTTTCTTTCTTATATCCTTTTTTTTTAAATTTTTTGAATATATCTTATATTTTTTCAAATATCTTGTATATGTTGTGCACTTAAAAAAAAACATTCTTTGCTAAATCATACTTTCAACTTGATTTCGACCCTAGATTTAACTATTACTTAAATTAATTATACAAATAATATTATAAAAATGACAAAGTAGAAAATAAAATAGTTTAAATGAAAAGTAAAAACAAAATGGAAAAATCCAATCCAAATTAATGAATCCTCTTCAATTTTTCTAATCTATATATTATAGGTTCAATAGATCAGAAACTACTACTTAAAATAACTTTTCATTCTAATACAAGCAATTTATCAGGAGGTAAGTTAGTACGGTGACTCACACCTTAGCAATGGCATCCAATTTTTATCCTAGTCCCAAATCCCAACACTTATCATATTCCATATTCTTTCCTTGTTCTGTTTTTTTTTTTTGAAATAATCTTTTCTTGTTCTGTTGAATATAAATAAAAGAACAGAGATATCATAATCTTTTTGGGGGAAACACTTAACACAACTATTTTAAAAGATATCAACACTACGCTATGTTTGGATTGGTGGTGAGTGGTGGAATGGAATGGAATGGAATGGAGTGGGATGGAGCCACATTCCATTGTTTGGTTTTGTAAAAAAAGAATGGAATGAAATGGGATGTGATGGAACTCATTCCATCAAATACCACTAATTTACTCAGTTTTCCATTCCCCCCATTTTGGGGTGTATCCAATGGAATGGAACACATTAATAATACACTTACAATTTTGTCCCTATTTTTTCTATTAATTTTTTTTTAAATTCAAACAACTTCGTTATTTTATTTTTGTATTATCTTTTCCTATTATTGAATGGTAGTAGTAATACAACTAAAAAAAAATTGTTGTTGGATACATTGTTTATCCATACAATGGTAAAGCTTCAATTTCGATAAAACAATATACATGCTTGTTTCTTGTAAATTTCATGTTATTATATGTTGAATGTAAGCAGTAATTTTTGGGAATTCTATCAAAACAATATGCTTGTATTTAAATTGTTTCCTGGATGCACCCAACCCTGAATAGCTTCCGAAGAAATAATGTAGACTTTTTGCTAGAAATAATTTAGGCTAGTTTACAAATCTCATGTTATTATATCCTGAAATGATGCACCCAGTGATATAGTATATCCTGAATGCATAAAGTGGTATCCATGTTTCACAATTTCATGATTTTATTTACGAGTTCATGATTAAAGTTGATTTTATGTTTTTATTCTTGTATCTATATAATTATTAGGGATTTAGATTTTTGTAGTTGCAACCTTTTGTCAAAATATCTGCAAGAACTTTTACATATCAACCATGAAGATGTTAAATAGTATTTTTTTTTAAATTGTTATTAATGTTTATTCTACATATTGATGTTTTTTAAATAAAAGGGTAAAATTGGAATAGAAAACTTATAACTCATTCCGTTCCGTCGACTTTCCAAACAATGGAATGGAAAATTAGCTCCATTCCATCATAAAATATTCAAACAGTGGAATGGTATCATTATTCCATTCCATTCCGTTCTGTTTCGTTCCATTCCGCTCCGTTAGTTTTAAGTTATCCAAACAAAGCCTACATTTACTAAACATTTCGACCATTGTTTTTTCTTTTGGCTTATTATTATTTTATTTTTTTTGCAATGAAGTTTGTAGCAATTGTGGAATCAAGAAATGATCTACGAGAATATTGGAAACTAGTCATGAAAGATCAAGACATGCCGGAAGAAATTCAAGGACTCCTTAACACCAACACTAAAAGTAATTTCAATATGCAAAAGAGGGGGTCTAGGAAGGACGTTGAACCAAGACCCAATATTTCAGCATATGAAAATGATGGCACTAACACCAAGGAAAATAGGAAAGATGTCAAAGATTTTGATCCAAGGCCCAACATTTCAGCTTATGGAGACAATGACATTGATGTTAAGAAAAAGAAAGGAGCCGTTAAAGATTTTGAACCACGACCCAACATTTCGGCATATGGAGACGATGTCATTGATATTAAGGAAAAGAAAAGTGTTGTTAAAGATTTTGAACCACGACCGAACATTTCGGCTTATGGAGACAATGCCATAGATGTTAAGGAAAAGAATAAAGCCGTCAAAGATTTCGAACCAAGACCTAATATTTCAGCTTACGGAGACAATGCCATTGATGTTAAGAAAAAGAAGGGGGTCACCAAAGATTTTGAACCAAGACCCAATATTTCAGCTTATGGAGAAAATGACATTGATGTCAAGGATAAAAAGCAAGCCACTAATGATTTCGAACCAAGACCCAACATTTCAGCTTATGGAGAGAATGGCATCGATGTCAATGAAACGAAGGCAGCCGCTAAGGATTTTGAACCACGACAAAACATTTCGGCTTATGGAGACGATGCCACTGATGTTAAGAAAAAGAAGGGAGTCACTAAAGATTTTGAACCAAGACCAAACATTTCAGCTTATGGAGACAATGACATTGATGTTAAAGAAAAGAAGGCAGCCAGTAAGGATTTTGAACCAAGACCCAATATTTCAGCTTATGGAGAAAATGACATTGATGTCAAAGAAAATAAACAAGCCACTAATGATTTCGATCCAAGACCCAACATTTCAGCTTATGGAGAAAATGACATCAATGTAAATGAAAAGAAGGCAGCCGCGAAGGATTTTGACCCACGACCCAACATTTCGGCTTATGGAGACGATGCCATTGATGCTAAGGAAAAGAAGGGAGCAACTAAAGATTTTGAACCAAGACCAAACATTTCAGCTTATGGAGATAATGACATTGATGTTAATGGAAAAAAGGGAGCCTCCAAAGATTTTGAACCAAGACCCAATATTTCAGCTTATGGAGAACATTGTAACGATGCTGGTGAAATAAAGAAACCAGTCGAAGATTTCGAACCAAGACCCAACATTTCAGCTTATGGAGACAATGACATTGATGATAGAAAAAAGATTAATGTCATTTCAGATTTTGATCCAAGACCAAACATTTCGGCTTATGGCAACAAAGACATTGACACCAAGGAAAAGGAGAAAGCTGCCAAAGATTTTGAACCAAGGCCCAATATTTCAGCATACGGAGAAAAATGAGGTATTTACAAAGGATTTTGAACCTGGGCCTAATTGTCACTAAATATTATCCATAAATGTAATAATGAAATAGAATGCAACTTCATTATATGATGTAGCATATTAAAATAAATTGTTGCCACTTCATGTTCAATGATTAAAGTATGTATGATATATTAAGCTTTTTGAATAATTGTTGTTGCTACTTCATGTATAATACTAAATGAATAAAGACTAAACTACTCTTAATACGATATAACATATTATCTGACAACAAGAGGGATAGATTTGAGACTGCACTGTAGAGAGCTTGAGCTGATATACTCTGCTGGATGTAGGGAGATTTATTCTTTGGGCCACTATGTTCTCTGCAAGTGCAAAGTTTTAGCTTGAGAAAGATTCTATTTTAAATTCTATAATTACAATGATAACATGAAGTTTATATTAGAAGCATCATTCAACATTGAGTTCATTTTTTTCTAGTCCTTCCATTCCAAAATAAGCATTGTGATAGATTTTTTTACAGATAAAGAAAAGCTCTATATGAATCAAAAATGTTGAAATTCTACAAAATTATCCTAATTATCTATTGGTTTATTAACTATTGTCATGTATTGTGAAATATAATGAGTTGAAAGAGGTTAAGACAATATTACTTTAGGATATGATTGGAAAAAAAATTAATGTCACATCAAAAAGGAATAGAAAGATACAAAACAAATATAACTTGTAGAAAATGAGTTCCATTATATGCCATTCCATATGAGTATTTCCTTTCATTTCTTCTTTTTGGGTGAAGAGGAATGTACCTTGCCTAATTGCTATGCTGAATGGGAAACCAATGTCTGTGAAGTGAGATGAGAAAGTGTTTCATATGAATCCAAGAATTGAATTTTCCGAGAACAAAATCAAATCTTATAAAGAGATTAAAGAGGTAACTCTTAATGTTTCACAAACTAACAATGCAGTGACCCTCTTGGTTTTCATTTACGCCAACATATGCAGTTCGTATTTATTAATAACGATGAATCGTGTTTTTCTCAATTCGTTAATTTGTTACATAAACTTAATAAACCATGTAGATCATGGTAGAACTTGACTGTATTATGGATCTCCAAAACTGTGTACGCATGTATACTTGATTTACAAAAGTATTCTTTGATAGTGACAAAAAAGAATGTACCTGAAATAGGGGTGCATTCTTCTTTCTCTTTGCGGAGCTCATATTGTGACTTGGTCATTTATTATTTTCACAGGGATGCGAGAAATTTTGGACCAATGCTCCTGTCTTACATATCTTTCTTCTAACACGGCATTCCTTAATTCACAGTACCTTAAGAGAGGAAGGAAAAGTGTCTTCCGGCAATGAATCAAGTCTTTGACAATATTTGAATTCAAGTTTTTCAAGATTGGAAAGGTGTTGAAGAATATTTCTTTCTAAGGATTTCCTTTTATAGAGATTAGTGATTGTGAGAGACACAAGGGATATGGGAAGTAATTCCTCTTTCAAAAGGTATTAACAGTATCATCACTTCCGATTCTTAATCTTGAAAGAGCAGTCAGGCTCAAGCATGCTCCTTCACAAAATGAAAACTCTAGTTTTGGAAGATTGAAAAGAGTCCACTTTTGAAGAGTGGTGAGGGTGTCTAACAGTCTAGGCAGTGACCTAAGTGCCTTACAGGACATGACTGAAAATGATTCAAGGGTTAACGGGCAATGGAAAGAACTTTCTGAAATAAATATGGATTCTAGATTCCTACAACCATTAATTTCAAGCCTTTGGAGCTTAGGGAAACCACCCAGTAGGGAGGAAGTAAGCCCGCCACAACTATGTTGTAAGTTCAAAAACACGAGAGAGCTTTAATTGCTCAACGTATCAAGAGGAAGAAACGATAAATTCTCACAATCAACAATCTTGAGTACTTGCAATGAAGTGGGTAGACCATTCATCGGGAATGTAGTGAGAGATGGAATATTCCAGAGTTCCAAGTGTTGAAGATAAGTTCTGTTCATACCCATTTTATGAAGAGACATCAGCATATGATACCAACCAATTGATACATGTCATAGCAGAGACGGGGAATCACTCTCAAGCAACCACCATTGGATATAGGAATCCATACATGACCTTGTTTCTTGATGACAACTCAACTAATTACATTCATCAATTTTCCGTTTTGTTGAAATTATCAGAAAAATGAATGGAGAATTCTTTTCCACCATGCTTGGTTCAAAACTTGGACTTGGTGTTAAATTTCTGCATAATTTGATTGTGGGCTAAACACTATTGGGTTTGGTGCGTGAATAATTTGATCGGTGGTATGACTGAATAGGTTATGATACCATATTAATTATTCAATTTTTATACATATTGAGCCAAAAACTTTTTTTCAATGTGTCTCTGATATCTTTGTAAAAGATATGTCAAATTATTAACTGGAACTTTATAATTGAATACATCATTCATTCATCACTGAGTTTCACATTTTCATGCTTTTTTGTGTGACTGCAATGAATATAGGTCAGTGCAGGAAAGGTTTACAAATGACAAATGATTACCATATAAAGAAATATTTACGTGGTAATATTGTAAAATAAACTAAACACTGCAAGGTTCATAATTTCATAGATCTTTCAAGGTTCAATGGATCGAAATATGGAAACATAATGTTTGATTCACAGAACATACACACAAAACAAAATGGACTGAAGTTTTGTCTTTATCTTGAACAACAAGGAATGTTTAAATCCTTCAAAGAGGCAAATAAAATTTAAAATCGAAATTTAAATGAGTGAAACCGCATAACAGCAATAATCACACAACCATACATTGTATGTTGGTCTAAGACTAATGTGAAATTATTGGTTACTGCAGCATTAGAACAAACCAGTGTGATCCCATGCTAAGAAACCCAACCAGTTGTGCCATTTTGAAAACATTCTGCATCTACGATGATCTTTGTCGTGTCAACGTTCGGCTGCTCCCAGAAATCAATTGCTAGCCACACTATCCGCGTTCATCATCCACTGTGACACTAAATAAATGGCTAGCCACGTTATCCGGGTTTGTGATCCACTGTGCTTGCCTAATCAATTGAGGAACATGAATGCCAAGAGCTGAAGGAAATCAAAGTTGTTGTTGTACATGTGTGTTGAGAATCATACACAGAAATGGATAACTGGAGCCTATTCCACCGTCGTTTTCATCTTAGTCTTCCATCAACCTATACACCCACTTGTGTTGCGATGTGAGAATGTGGAAGTGTTTGAATTGAATTGCATGGATTCTGAAAATGGCAGCAAAATCTCATTAATAAAGTATACAAAAACTGAATTTCATTTTCTTCTTATTATTGATTAATAATTTACATTTGTTTTAGAATTGTGAAAGTAAGTATTAGTTTGAGTATGCATGAAAATTAAAAATCTCATAGATTAAAACTTGACAATATTAAGGATCTCTTAGACTGTGATCACAACCACACACCTTATAATTAAAAAATAATAATCTTATTGGCTAGTGACATAAAAAAAATCGTATTAATACCTGATGCGGGATTGCAATTCTTTATTCCCTTTGCTTCCCAATGGCCATGTCTCATATTGTGACTTGTTCATTTATTTGTATGACAGGGATGTGAGCAATTTTCGACCAATTTTCCTTACTTTTATACCTTTCTTCTAACATAGGGCAATCCTTAATGCACAATATATTAAGAGACCTGGGGAGACTGTGTTCTGGCAATGACTCAAGTGCTGAACATGTATCAAATCTGATTGATTTCAGAGAAGAAGGCAACATGTTTTCTGAGAAAGACTTGAGCCCTGAACACAAAAAAGGTAAGGGTTTCTAGAGAGGAGAGGTGTTGAAATCCATTTATCAGTGTCATCAGTATATGATTTGGCATAGCACTCTTTGGATTTGAAGCCTGATGGATATCCATGCTTTTGAAAGCATACATCTGCAGTGTGATTTCTACGTCGACAGTGTATGCAAACTTTGTTGGTAGAAGAACTCTTTCCCTTCCAATTGTTGGAAATTCTCTTTGCATCAGAAAGGTTGAGAACTGCAGGAGAATCATCACTAAAATCCAACTCATTTAAGCATTCACGCTGAATAATCATACCAAAAGTATCATTGGCATTAGGAAATGGTTCCATGATCAAGATTTGAGAACAAATCACTGCATAGTGATTGTTAAGACATGTACAAATGATTAACACCAAATCTTCTTGCCTGAACTCGTATGCATTGCGCATAACATCACACAGACATCAAGCTGTAATGTGAAATTGGGAATTGGACAGAGAATCTCTAATTCTTCCCAAAAATCATTTAGCTTTGTGAATTACTTGCGGACAGAAAGAGTATATTGATGAAATGTATACAATTCATGTTGCAAATTTGCAACACAAACACGATCAGAGCACAAAAAAATGAGAGTGAAGATCATTCCATGTGAATGTAGCTACTCCGCGCAATTGAAGGAATTACAGTGTTTTGAATCCAAGACAGTACCAGATTGTTGAAATGCATCCAGGCCTCATAGATGGGATCAAATGCATCTCGCATAAAGAATTCTTCACCATCTTCATTATGATGAATTTCTTCATCGAAGGAGACCAACGGTGATAGTTCTTGCCATCAAGAAGAGGATTAACCAATGGAGAAGTTGGAATCTCACTAGGGTGAATGTAAAACGGATTTTGAGTGTGATCGACCAGAGCTAGAACTGTCAGAATGTTCACAAGTTGCGGTTGATTTTGCACCGTTTTGAAAATGAGAGAAAGATTCAGAGCTTGAGGCGCATGATACCATAACAAGGAAGATGAAATTGATAAAAGAATTGAGAATTAACAGATTTCTCAACTGAATTGATCTAAGTCTACATACAAGTATATATAGCCTTATGATTGTGTAACTAACTCTTAACTACCTTCTAATTGTAGTTAACAAACATCAACTTGTTTGCACTTTCTTCATCGCTTGTGTTTGTTAATTAATAATTTATGAACTTGAGTTTGGCATGATATTCCACAAGATCGGTATGTCACCAACAAAGTTGTTAGTTATCCCAACTCAAACTTGAAATTAAATAATTGACAATAATCTCTAGTTAAGTGAGACAATAATCTCCTTTACGACTCAAATTTAAATCATGTAATACATAAAAAAAAAAACACTAAATATAGATTCATCTTTTAATCAAAAATTCTAACTTTGATTTTAGTTAGTAGGAGTCTGAACTATTCCGCCAAACTCAACCCTATTGGTGTTACATGGACTTTTGCAAGCGTCTGAATTGTTATTTTTCTTCATGAATCTCTTGAATATATTCTGATTTCAAATTGCAAATCACATTAATTATTTATGTTGCAAACCATGAAGCTTTGGTTTTCGCATTGCCACATTAAAATCCCAAGTGAAAAATAAGTTCCCTAACTACTGTTCAACCAAGAAAATCAGTAGCTACAACTAATTAGATGCAAATAAATCCACTACTTTAACTACTAATTATAACAGCAAGTTCAAACTAGGGTAGTAATTTACATGACTTTGTTTGTATAATATCAAGTTAAGCTTATTTAAACAAACAAACAAATAGGAAATTAGTAAAAGACCATGGGTATTTATGTTTCTTGGTTGAGCTTAGCTGCTGTGGCCATGGATGCAGCTATTCCACCAGGTTCAGCAATATTCATCATTTGTTGTGTTGATGAATTCTTATGCACCTCTGCATCATACACAGCTTCTGCATCTTCTTTCGTCACTGCCCTGTCCACCGCCAGCTTATCCGTCGCATCCTATATATATACACACCACCAAAAAATGTTACAAAGTACTCATTGGATCAATGTTTGAAACCTAGACAACCTAGTTAGTATTCTTTTGTGATGTTATTGATGCAAAGTATTCACCGACTTTTCTAAGTAATTTCTGCAGGAAAATGTAATTGGCTAACAATGTAAAGTTGCTGTTCTAGTTTAACTTCACCATATGAAATTTCAATCCTACATGAAAAATAAATGATCAATCTGAATTATCTTTTTTCAATTTTTTATGTGAATGTCTCACTTTTTGTTCAACCGAACATTCATAATCCTTTCAACAGACATTTTAGTTAAACTATGTTACAGTTTCACTAAATTCAATAGCCACCAATATCAATTTTGATCATCAAATAATGTATACTTTTTGTATAGACCAAAAAAAATATATAAAATCAAAATTAAATGAAGTCCATTTGAGAGTTTAGATCAGTTGGTACGGATATTACATAATATATGCAGGGGTCGAGGTTCAAACCCCAAACACAAATATTAAGCTTAGGTTTGGTATCACAGTGGTGATACCAAAATCACTTTTATTCACGTGGTTTTTCCAAAGCTACACTATGTTATGTAGCTTCGGCAATACCACGATGGATCACTGTGATCCAGACACAGCGATGGTTACATATGGTTTCACATTCATGTTTAACATCTATAATTAACATGATCATAAAAAAATTATAAACCACTTATAAAAAAAATTAGTTAGCTTAATGCAATAAATTTATCTAAAAAATAATCACCTTACAATCACTATGATTGCTTGTTAAACAGGCCTCTAAGTATATAACTAACTAATCAAAAGGGTCCAAATCAATTGTGATCTTGTATGAATATTTCAATGTAAAAAAAAAAAAAAAAACAGAGTTTTTAGTTCTTACAGTTAACACATCAGAAAGTTTTGTCATCTCTTCAATCCGATTAGCATGGCTGTTAAGAGTGGCTGCAGATTGCGCCGATGCCCCGACACCGCCAGGCCTCACACACCTCTCACCAGTAGCCCTAATCTCAGCAGCACTAATCGCATCAGCATCATTCTGATCCACCGGTTTATCACCAACCGATATCCCCGCCGCTTCTAACGCCTCTCCGATAGTAATCGGATCGCCATCTATAGCAGCTGAGCCCATATTCATAGGCACACAGTGCGCGTCAGGCTCCACGCGCCGCCCTATAATCTGACCATCAACCGCCTCTGTCACAACACGACGGCCAGCATCCGTTGTTTCCGTCACACGAATACCATGATCTTTGACCATTTCTGCTATACCATGACGACCAACGAGACATTGTCCAGATGCCTCGTTGATCAGTGCGGCCGCCTGCATGGCTGCAGCAGGACTTCCTGGTTGTGCCTGTCCTAATACTTTGAATTCTGCTGCAGCCATATTAGCGGCCGCTTGTGGGGAGATTGTCTCTGATGCTAAGTCACCGGAGACGTTGAAAACATCACCGTATTTGATGGGTTCTTGGTTCTGAACTTCTTCTTGAAGCCTGTTTGGTTGGCCATGGCTCATTGTGTTTTGTTTTTTGGTTGAAGAATGGTTTGGGATTTTTGAGTGAGTGGTAAATTTGGTGACAGTTTTTTTGGTTAAGTAAATGATTGTTGTGGGTTGGAAAGTTGCATGGAGAAGTGGCACGTGTAGGTTTTGTAGTAATGAAGGGTGAACGTGTCGTTTGATTAGGTAACCACGACATGAGTGATGTGACTTTGTTTTGTCCAATGGTAGGTTTCATACGTGTTTTTGGCGTGTAGCACTTTGGCCTTCTTTTTTCTTTGAATGCATTACGATGTAATGAATGAATGTAGTTGAAAATTGTCAGAATGGTAAACCTTGTGATGTGAAGATATTTTTACTACACATTAGTTACAGGATAGGAAATTTCCAAAAGAAATACCATCACGTTGCATAATGTGTTCACAATTTGGCTTAGGTTCTACCCTTTAAGAAGCCTCACGCATGGGTTCTACCATTTACGTCTATTTTTTTTTTTTTTTATCAAGTAATTTAGTGGCTAAAATTCACTTTATAAAATAAATAAGTAGGGTGTCTAAGGTTCGAACTCTGACCCCTGCATATAACAATGCATTGTCCACGTCTATTTCTCTCGTAATTAATCATTCTCTTGCATCAAAATATTTATCTTAATCACATCTATCAATTAAATATAGCTAAATCTGTAAAATCACTCAAGTAATACTACATATAAAAAACAAGAAAAAGTAAAGTGTTTAAAGGTAACGGAGAGTTTGAGTCAATTTACAAAGTAATTGGATAATTGTTCTTCTCCCATTATAATTGATCGTTCTCATAAAAAATGCGAACGTGGGTTAACTTATACAGGTGCGTTTTCAACGTGAGGTGCATTTTCAACGTGAATTAACTCATGTAGGTGCATTTTTCAACGTGAGTTAACTCACGTTGGATGAAAATGAACAAAATCAGATGGGAGAAAAGCAAGTCTCAAGTAATTGTTTAGTTCGTGGCTAAGGCTCATGGTTTAAAAGCGGGAATTGATGCACTCAAATTCTGAATCAATTATAAACATCTTACTTTTCCTTATTATTGCTCTTAGGGCCTCTTGAAATTGCTCACATGCACGTGTTGGGGCGTGCTCGCTATTTCTTCGTGCATTTTCGTTTCATAGCCGGACAGGTCCGCCGGTTGAAATGTTTTGTGCTCGGCAAGCGAGTGCTCGATTGTTTCTTGATCAGATGAAAAAGATTCCCTCGTTAGGAAGTTTGGTCGATTATCATTCCACAATTAATGCCCACATCTTGAGGGAAGATTGACGAGACATGGCCTTTGGTTTCTGAGTGACACGTGTAAAGGCTACTATGGCACTTGAGTGCCTAGTGCCTGGAGTGTATTCTTAGTTTGTGTTTCCAAGGTGTCATCAGTACTGTTGATTTGATCCTGACGTTTGAGGAATCGCTACGATTGATCAGAGCCCTTGGATGGATGGTATGATTTGATCTAGATCGTGGGTGTGCCACTTGAGTTGAGAGTTGTATGTGAAGGGTTGTACCGGATTGGGACTTCGTGACCTTTTGAGAGTTGAGTGGGTGGACCTGCAGACACTCTGACACTCAAGTAGAGATCAGATAGTGAGGGTTTTGAGGAAGAGTTAGATTCTACCTTGGGGACTGTTAAGAGTCCCCTATATATAGAGGTATGCAGTTGTAATGACACACCTGGCTCTGGCAGTTATGAAATCATGGGAAGTGTAACCGACGGAGAGTTTATTGCGGGAACGTGCAGAGAGACGTTGTGGTTTGTTTGAACCAGTCTCGCTCACTCCGTGCACCCCCCTCACGGGGAAGGGGTGTGTCACAAGTAATGTTGCCAAACGTGGTGTTTGGGCTTTGAATAGTATTGGGCCTAAGTAAATGGGCCAAAACTCCTTTTGGCCGGTCCAGAACACAAGGTATACGAGTCAATTCCTTAAAGCTTACTTTCAACTTGATTGTGAGGAAATTGAATTTGAAAGGATCTCAACTGAAGTAATTGAGATTAGGTCAAGTAAACAAATTAATTCACAATCCAATCAAGATCACTTCAAACAATGAAATCATATACAAAAATAATGCAAAAATCTTAAAGGATAGGAAGAGAAGAACACCGAGATTTATAGAGGTTCCCCATTTCGTCCTTAATTTGGGGTACCTCCTCTTTTCGGGATAGAAAACGTCTCTACCATGGTTTTCCACTATGTGAAAATGATTACAAAATTTAGTGGTTACGATGTAGATGTGGTGATGCGACGATCGACGTATGGCCATCCACATCACCTTGTTCTCCGACTACGTTCTTGCTTCAGTTGTCATTGGTGTGTCTTCGCCGCTGGTCAACTAAGGTTGGAAAAACACATCAGGGTCTGTTTCGGTTGAAACCATTGCCATCTATGGTGGTGGTTGCTGAAAAAACCCATCAGGGTCTGTTTTGGTTGAAATTGCGCCGCCTATGGTGGTGGTTGCTAGAAAAACCCATGAGGGTCTGTTTTGGTTGAAACCGCCACCGTCTATGGTGGTGGTGGTGGATGTTCTGTTCACTGGGTATTCGTTTCTCGCGATGATTTAAATGGTGGTGGTTTGGTTACTCCCTCCATCGACATCGTTTTACTTCTTATGATGTTGTCTTTTACAACATTTGGTTAGGTGCTGTTTGGTTTTGAAAACCACCGTCGGTTCTGCCACGGTGGTCTGTTTTAACACTTTTGGTGGTGGTTAATGACCTAGATCAGATTCGTTGTCGTGGGTGGTTGTTGCCGATTGTTCATCAATGTGATATGAGTTTGTGTGGCTCGAAAGAGCGGTTACGCTTGCTGTAATGTTATACAGAGGGCTGTTGGTACGTGAATTCGACCGTGTTGGTGGTCATTTAATTCGCCTGTTTCAAAAGATGGGTTTGATCATATTCAGACTCCTCTCTGGTTCACTATGCTTGCGACTTTTGTGCTCGTGGTGCTCAGCCTCATTGATTAGCCATCCCATGATCTGGCTATCGATGGTTCTGGGTTGCTTTGTGTTGATTTGGCTTGAAAGAGCGTTGGTGCCTTCTGTGATTAACAGGGGGTTGTTGGAACGTGAATTTGACCGTGTTGGCGGTCGATTCATTTGCCGTATTGATTGAAGACTCGCACAAATCCGTTTTGATCCTTTGCATTCGTTTTGCTTAATGAATTGTTGGGGTACGAACTGTTTGAGACTCGAAAGAGTCGTTAATGCTTGCTGATAATGGTGCAAGGAGTTGATGGTACATGATATGTTCTGTGTTGACAGTCGATTCATTCGCCAGCTTATAGACTCGGTTGGTGCTCGCAAACATTGTTTGTTAGACTTGACTAGGGTTGAATCGAGTGTACTGTTGTTATGAGTTGTTATTCCCGTTAGGGTTCATTCACTTGGATTCACTGAGTCCGATTTTATGTCCCCCATTTTTTATGTATTTTTTTCTTTTTTAATAATATATATGAGCACTTGACAAATGTAGGCTTAGAATGGGGTGTCAACTTCGTTAGGACGTCCTCTAATCCTTACATCTCATTTTGCTCTTGCCTAATAACAAAAGATTTTTTTTATTTCCTATATAAAATGGACCTAAGCCCACTAGACTATAATTTTTACTATGTAAATTCAAATTTATGTGACTTTAGAGTGTGTTTGAATGAAACATTTAAAAGGGAAGGAGAAAGACGGAGAAAGTTTACTTTTTATTTTTAAATTACGCACACTTAATATTTGTTACCGTACACAATTGACTCTTTGAGAGAGCTAAAAAGCAAGTTTGTGTGGCTAGTCTTTCTTTTCCAATTGGAGAGTGTTCTAAAATGACACGAAGACTCTCTGAGAATTTTCAAAACCCATCAACATCGTTAGACTTGCATACAAAGTAAAATATATCCTTCCTTTTCCTTTCCCATCATCTCTATCTTCCCAAACAAACCCAAAAGTCTAAACAAATATTGGTGGTGATTGTGATCAAACCTGCTGCAGTTGATATTTTAATATTTTTCAATGAACTCTTTCTATGATTTGTACTTGTTATCTTCATTTCAATAACCATATTTAAATGAGATTGCAAGTAACACCTCCTTTGTAATAGCATAGTATTCACTAGTAGTGGTAGTAACTTAATTAGTTTGATCTTGTGCATTATTTAACATACCTTAATCATGTTTTTTTCTTAAATTTTTTTCTTAAATATAAATATAAATTGTAGCATATAAGATGTTGAATTTGTCTCGATATTTTCAAAATAACAATGTTTTACAAATTTTGTTAATAGATAACTAGAGATAGTAACCAACTTGATTAGTCTAGTGGTATTGACTTCGAACTTGGAAGTGTGCTCCTCCTCAAAGTCTCAGGTTCAATTCTTTCTGATGCTAATTTGGATGGACTAATTTAACTTATTAAAAAAAAAAAAGATAACTAGAGATGTTAAAGATCAAAAGAATGTATTGGTAAGAAATATTATGATTAATATATACAACATTAACTTTCTGATTCTAAAAAAATTGTGAATGGATACTTTGATACAACAAACCATTAGCAAGAAAAGACAATGTACAAAGTGGATTTCTATTTGATGGTGGTATAGTTCACCATCTCATTGAGATTCAACTACCACCTTCTTGGACTTGGAATAGAGTTTGAGGTAAGATATTATCCTATCCCAAAGTGAGACACTAGAGGCAAAATATCTGACTTTCACTGATTTTTTTGAACTTTTTCTAGGAAATTCTAACTCCCTTTCAATAGTTTGGTTTATAGTGTCTATTTCTTCAAGCAGAGGCAATGAGAGAGAGCCATCAGACTCTAGGTTTCTAATCCATCCTCGAAGTAAGAAATTTATGACCTGCAAATAAGTAAACTTGATTAATTATTATATGGTCATAACAATCATAAAGAACTACACAATGAGGAACAACTTGATGCTTTATAATGACAACTATGAAGCATGGATACGGACACGGACACTAGTCACGACATGGACACAGACACTGCTAATAATTTGAGAAAATCACATTATTCAGTGTAATTATATGTGTCGGTGTCAGACACAACACTGTTCGGCATCGGAACACACCTAATCCGAGGAGTGTCTGTGCTTCATAGACTCAATAGCAGGTGGCCCAACAGATCTTGGATAAACTCTTTTATGATCTAAGAATTATGGCAGGGCTTAACTGCTTAACTCAAGCCTCCAAAATTAGCTTGTAAGATGAGGGATGCCTCCAACTTACAAACTCATTTTCAGGCCCATCTCATATTCAATGTGCGGCTCTTGACATGTATTGCACTTAAAAAGAAGCAAGAGCAGAAACAACAATTCATGTTAATTAGTTAGGAATTGCATGCCTCAGGGACTTCATCATGAGGGCAGTGACCAGCAGGGCTGATTTGATAATATGGTGCTTCAGGAACCTTCCTTTTAACCTGAAGTCCCCATATAGGTGTCACCCAAGGATCTTCTTTTCCATACATGAGGCAAATCGGCACCTTGTTCGCTCGACATCTAAAACGTACACACCGCAAAAACCATTAACATGTGTATTCACATATATCTAATACTAGTTAAAGATTTAGTCGTGTCTACCTTGATAATGTTTCGCTGAAGGATAATTCTCCTTGAGGAGCAAACATAATTGAAGCAAATGAGGCTGCAGCAGCAGGATGTCTTGTGGTTTCGATTATGCGTGAAAAAACGTTATCCACATTTATTGAATGATCTGCGTAAACCTGATTAAGTATATCGGCAATACTTTTCGGATCACTAATTTTCTCCCACCTAAAGGAAACAAACTAATAAGAATCAGGTTAATGAAAGAGATGTGATTAGGTACTCTTGAGTTTTACTATCAACAATATAACATCATTCACAGATGAATGACCATGATATTCCAAATGAATGATTACATTGGTAAGAAAAGTATAATTTAGAAGCTCGTAACTAGAATATTTAAAACATTTCAGGAACAAAGACAGAAATGAAGCAAAAATAAAAAATAAGCCATACTTACACCAACTCTGTAAGTTTCTTTATATTTGAAGGAAGAGGGAATGTTCCGGCCCATGGAAATACTTTGGCAAGTCCAGGAGATTTTACTGGATTTGGCAGAAACCCCCAAAATGGTGTTGCATTAAGCAATGTTACACCTTTCACTAAATGAGGATAGCATGCAGCAAAATATAAAGCAACATATCCTCCTAGTGAGTTGCCAACAATATAGACCGGCTCACCGATGACCTGTAACGAATCAATGTGTAATGACATTTAGAACAAAAATATTGCACAAAGTTAAATAGATTAGAGTAATAATAACTTCCCTCTAAAACAATTTTAAAAAATAGTGCTGAAAAATCCAGTAACATTACAGATTTCAGTAAGCATTATATGCATAGAAAATGTTAAATGCTGATGATTGTAGATAGCTTTCTTGATGGGAGACATAAGAGTATTTTGAGCATTGATTTATTTGATGGTAGTGGCAATATTTATGTTTGTAGTTTTTGCAATAAAGATCAAGCAAATTATGCTCATGCCTTGGTAATTTCCATCAATGCAACAAAAATCATGCTTTTGTCATTATAAATCATGTATTTTGCAGAAGTAGCTGTGAATGAGAGGGACCACAGGAATAAAATGGTTGCAAAGAGTCCGAAATCATGAACTAATTGTCTTCAATTCTTTTCTTACCACTACTGATATTAAAAAAAGTGAAATTAAAATGACCATTCGGATTGTTCCAACTATATCCCATCATGAATACTACTAACAAAACCAGAAAACTAGGTAGTACTATAAGTATAAATTGCACATAACTACTATGGGAATGTTTGATTTGGCTTATTTTATTTGAACTTATCTACTGACATAAACATTTGTGATACTGTTTAGAAAAACTTATGAATGTTTTCTGGTTTTTCTAAGTTGTTTTCGGTTACAAATGTCCATAAGTTGTTTTCGGCTTATTTTCATAAGCTTTCTGAAACAGCCTATAAGTTATACGAAAACAGTTTGTCTTTATTTTATCTTTTACTATTGAAATAGGTATACATAAAAACTTAAATGATAATTAAGTTGTTTATCCAATGAGGACCTCAACCAAAGAACAATACAGCTTAAAAAATTGCAGGAAAAAAATAAAACCACATAGAAACAAGAAAAATTGCTAAGAATATTTTCCAGTATAATTATTTGAGCAAATATTAGATTGAAGTGCTAAAAATTTGCTGCTACAAAACAGTGCCGGTCATTTACCTCTTCTATGAAGTACCGAACTTGATCTTGCCATAAATCAACCGAATACACAAGCTCATTCGCCCATGGTTCCGTTTCATCTCCAAAACCCCAAGGCGAAACATTTCCACTTGAAGTAACCCCTTCTACCTTAGACAAAGGAGCAGGATCTTCAAAAGGCAAAGACATTCCTTGTCCTAGAAAATCCAGCGCCCACACTCGAAAATCACGACCTAAATCCATCAACTGCTTCTCATAATGAAAAGAACCAACGCCAAAACCCGGCAAAAATAAAACATTCGGAGAATCCACATTTTCACACCCAGCTTTCTCATAATGAACATTCAATTTAGGTTTCCATCCCTTAAAACAACTACTTATCACTGCACCCGATTCACCGTTAGATTCATCCGGTAAACCAGGAATCAAAACTTTTGAAGCAGGTACATCAACCCCTACAATATCTCTTCCTTCATCTTCACCAATCACATAATCACCATAACTTCCACTATTAACCTTAAATTTGAGTCTTTTAGTGCCTTCAAAAACACTTTGTGACCTAAACCCAATTTGTTGATGACCCTTTTCATAAAATCTCACTGACCCAATTGTGTAAAGATTATTGATATAAAAACCTCCATTTTTTCTAATATAAGAAACCCTTGATTGAGTTGAATTCAAACTATTTTTAACTGATTTTGTCTTTGTGTTCATAACTTGACAACATGGTGCAGAACCATATGAAAGAGTTTCCATTTCCTAGCAACTATGTTCTACAGAAACCAACAACAGAAAATTATTCAGTACACTAAAAATTCAACTTGATTTTCATAAAAACATGAACAAATTAATATGAATTGTTTAGAACAAATCAAATATTATATGAGTTTCATACACAAATAATTGAAACTAGAAAGATTAGTCCTTCAAACATCAATTAAACATGAACATGTGATAATTAATAAAAACATGAACATGTTTATGGAAACTTTACCTTAAATTTAGTGAAAGAAGAAGCATGAGAATCTAGAGCTACTCAAAGAATCTTGTATATGTTAGTTGTTATAAGATTAAGAGCAGATCCAAAGAGAGATATACAATAGTTTAGAGTTGCTTGGAAGATTCTACTTCCTCTATGAGCCAAGAAAAACCGACTAATATATTTTTATGGGTTTAATTTATACACACATGCACATTTTTTTGGTAATTATAAAATTTTGTTTAATACATGCATCTAATAAATATAATTTATATTCAATTTTATTAAAAAATAATAATTCATTTTCTTTTCATTTTAATAATTATAAAAAAGTCAAATAGTTTATTAAACTCACAAGACGTACCATATTATTTATTTATTTTTTGAAGAAAGACTTACTATAATATTAGATGACTTATACAAAATTTATTTTAAAAGTCTATCAAATTTTAAATTAAATTCAAGAAAAAATCTATCTAAAAACATTTGGATGAGATGATAATATTTGTCTTTTAATTTATCAAAGTTCATAAGTTTAATAAATTTTGTCATTTATTACGACTTATTTAATTCGAAAGATTAGTCTCTGTAGTTACGCGTATAAGATATATCCAATTTAATTTTGTATTATTTTTATATAAATATTGAATAGAGAATTATATAGTGTAGCGATGATTAAATATTCCTTATATTCGTTAAATGAAAGGATTAAATTAACTATGACTTTTTTAATATAATGTTAACTATGTTTTTGGAGCTGAATATATATAATTATGCTGATGGAGCTGGATGAAGAAATTAAGTTAAAATGAGACACTTTGTAAATTTAGTTAAGAAGGAATCATGAAACCTAATATTTTAAATTAGTTGATTAAGAAATTAATTTAAAAAGAAAATAAATTAAACTAGCTTCCATGTTCGAATATTAAGTCTTGTGTTAGGTAAATATATTTGTCTTGCAAATTGAGAAAACATGTGATAAGTTGGTTTTGTCTTCTAGAGAGGAATCATCCCCACAACACGCGCAGTTTGGACAAAATTCGACAGAGCCAAAGTCCCTACCCACCACCAGGCTTTCACATTGGCCACACATTAGTTTTAATGTATATTACCCACGTGTCCAACATGGTAGGTATTCAAGTGTATGTTTGATATCCTACTGCTCAGATTAGAATTACGATGATCCACCTAGATATTAGAGAAGGTAAAAAGTGTAGTTTTTGAAAAATAATGATAGATCATTGTGATTCTGACATACTTATCGATCATCGTGATACTAAATACTTCATCCGTCTCAAATTATATGTAAAAATTGGTCAATAAAAGTTAATGTATTTGATTAAAAATTTGTACCAAATACATCAACTTATGTTGATTAAATAGGTTTTTCAAAATAACATAGTCAACAACACACATTTTTCAACGCATTTCATCAAATTTATATGGGACATACAAAATTTAGTAAGATCTATGTAGTAAATTTTAGCCTTAATTGCAGTTTAGATTCTCATATTTTCACCATTTTGTAAAATTGATCATCCTATTTTAAAATTTGACAGTTTTGATATCTTCATCAACTATTTGGTCTAATATTATTGTGACATCACATGTTTTAACTGATATTTTTAAGTAATTTTCTTGAAACTTAATTGATGTTGACCTTCATCATTAAATTATATATCATGACAAATCCACTTGACTTAGCCCAGTGGTATTGACTTGTAGCTTGGGAGTGTGCTCTTCCGCATGGTAACATACTCGATTATCTTCGTTGCTAGTTTGGGTGAACTAATTTAGCTTCTTCAAAAACAAAATCATATATCATGACATTTAAATCATTAAATTTTGTTCAAAGATATGACGTATGGACCAAAATTATGCCTTTTTTTAAATAAGGGGAACAATTCTGCAAAATAGTAAAAATAGAGGACTAAAACTGTAATTATACAAAATGAAAGTGTTTGAAAATGTATGTCAAAGAATGTGATGTTAGTACTCATTTTTTCCAAAATAGCAATTAAAAATCTAAGAGTTTTTATGGTGAAGTTTGGACCTTGTGAAGTCAAAAAGTCCTGAAATTTTAAAAGTTTTTTGAGGAATTATAATAATTAATATATGCAATTTTATTTAACTTAAATTGGTTCGTGAAAAATAATTGATCTGATTCGATCATTAAGTAAGATGTAGATTAAATCGTTTCACTAATTAAGACGGTTATTTTGATTTCTTAAACAAAAAACTAATTAAGACGGTTTGAATTCAATAATAGAAAGACAACATTGTTAAATCTTTTAAAAGAAAATTCTAATTAACATCCACTACATTACCACTCAACTCAAATAATTAGTATTTCTAAATGAACGTGAAAGATATTTGATTCATAAACAAAATCTTAAATACAAGAGAACCATGCATTTAGTCAATCAATTTTATTGATTCAAATTCCTCTTATATTTAAGACCAATAGACTATATGTTTTTTTTTAGCAAATAGACTATATGTTTTAAAACTCATTAAATTATCTTTACATATTTTATTTTGAATTATATGTTAACAACGTCCCCTAAAAAAATTATATGTTAACATATCATTTGAACTTCTTTTAGAAAAACGTATTGATTCTCTAGTTACATATTTTCTTTTAGAACTTCTTTTATATGTTAACAACGTCCCCTAAAACTCATTAAACTACATAATATATTTTTTTTTTTGTCATGATTCTCTAGTTACCAGATATTTTGACCAAAAGATAAATAAAATTTGATTAATATTATTTGTTTTATTCAAAATTCTGATTCGCTCAAATAATTTAGAGTAATGTTCGTTATACACATTCGACATACACTTTTTAAATTATTTTTTTTATTGATTAAAATTCACATGAGTTTCAGCAAAATTATATGAAACCCACGTTATTTGGTAAGACTCATATGAATTTTAACTGATTAAATAAAGTGTACTGTAAAGTACGTGTTAAAATATGTCTAGTTAAGATGCTCAACAATTTATTCTTAACCGAAGTCGATTAATCACTTGAGCTCATTGACCACTGTGCTATCTTTTATAATATTTTTACACTATATAAAAATTAAACTCAAAAGATCCCCTGGTATTATATAGCCTCAATAATATCATGTGTAATTCTTGTACACCGATCTGAATAATTCAATTTTGGCTATGTCTGAACACGAAGACAAGCATGTTGGAAAGGGTGGAGCTTAAAACTGAAAGGTGTACAAGAAAACAAAGATAACTTGTCGTAAATAACTTCTCTTTAGGTATACGGTGATACACGTTTGTTATGTGTGCGATTCTATGCTATTTATTAATTTTATTTTTTAAAGAACATGCTATTTATTAATTAATTAATGAGTCTTCTTTACCTTGCAACGGTCAAGACAACACCCATATGATCGTGAAATGTAATACACCAATTTTGTTGTCTAAATAAACAGGTCCCATATTGCTAAAAAAATATAAAAACAGGTCCCATAATGTGTTGTCGATGACAAGCATTACATTAAGGTTACTGTTGGTTAGTAGTGGTTGTGATGTGAACCACTCGAGCCCAAATCAATGGCTATGATCTTGTCGTCCTAAGCAATTATTTTACAAAAATTGTTCTTCACCCAACATAAATTTCTCACTCCCAACCAAACTTTCCAAAATACCACCACGTGCCTTAAGTCACACAAGTATTTTACCCAACGTGACTTAAGATACGTTGGAAATACAACCCACGTGACTTAAGTCACGTTTGGTTCTCCTTTAGCAACTTCCTCTGCCGTTCTTTTCAAGTTGTTTGTCGTATTGACTTGCTTCTTATATTATGAAATTCAAATACTATGAACGATTACTCCCGCCACGCTTTTTTGCTGTTCTGATTTTGCGTTTCTAAGCATCAACTGTGATTCCACTATTCACTTTGCTAACAAACTCTTCCCGCCACGAGCGCGTCTGGATGTGTAAAGTCTGCGAACAAGCACCATCTTCCGTCACATGCAAAGTTGACGTTGTTGTTCCCTGCGTCACATGCGATTCTGACATCCACTCTGCCAATCCACTCGCCCGCCGTCACAAATGTGTTCCAGTCGATCCTTTCTTTGACTCCGCTGAATCCGTAGTCAAATATGTTGGAACAAAATGTGTTTAACATTACCACCTTAAGTTTTGATGATAACAAGGTATTAAAATGTCAATTGGATATGCTAATATTTGTTCAATTGTGTAGGACCATAGTCTAAAAATTATAAGTCTTAAATTCATGTATTGGTTCTGAAAGAACAAATGAGGGCAATGGAATTTAGAAAAGGAAGCTTGTGTTGCAATACAGAGTCTGAAGACTGCCAGAGTCTGAAGACCATCAGAAGCTGACGTCATCAGAAAGTCTGAAGATCCTCAGAAGCTGAAGTTCATCAGAGTCTGAAGACTGGAAGCTGCAGTTAGTTAAAGTTTGTTATTTTGAAGACACATCATTGCAGAAGGAATATAAGCCTGGAGCAACAGCTATTTCAGAGAAATTAGAAGGCATTGGATGTTTATCCACTGAAGAGCGCAGGAAAAAGGACATAGTACAATTGTACAACCACTACACCACTACTCCACTCTTCATGTCTGCAATAGTACAAGATAACAGATGTGTCTACGCTGATTATTCTCTATTCAAGGAATGAATTTGAAATTGTTCCCTCTTAGGACAATAACCATATCAAGCAACAAATCATTGGTGATTATCAAGCTTCAACAACGACTCTTTTTGATGTGCTGGAAATTCTCAACGTATCTCTCACACCTCTATATAAAGGAGTGAAAACTTAAAGATTGTAAGAGACTCAAGAACAATTTACAAGTGCCAAAACTCTGCTGAATTGTTTTCACATCAAAGTTCACTTAGAATTTCTTAACATCTTTCATATTTTAGAAATTCCAGAGTCTTAAGAGTCTGTATCTGATTTGTATTATTAACATCATTGATTGTATATCAAGTGTTCAACCTCAAACAATTTTCTGTGTAGTTTTATTTGCCTAGAAGACTTTTGATTATGTGCTTGAGCATAGGAAACCTCCTGCTTTTATGCTTGAGTATTTGGAAGTCTCTTGCTTTTGTGCTTGAGCATTTGTAATCAGATATTGATTTAATGAACTCTCCTTGGAAGTGCAAGTGGGACAGGACTACTTCCGGATTATGGAAGGAACCTGTATAATTATTCTCTCTCTCTCTCTCTCTCTCTCTCTCTCTCTCTCTCTCTCTCTACATTATCTACTGCATAAGACTCTTAACTTTGTTCCAGACTCTGAACTCTATCAGACTGTAAACATTGGACTTAGTTTTAATTAGAAGAAAAAGCTAACACAATGCAACTCCCCTACTTGTGTTTTTCTCACCTTCAAAATCCTCCACCGCTGCTGCAGCAGCCACCGCGTCCTTCAATTTCGTTGTTCCTACTGACGACGGTTACGGTCAAGATGATGCTGAAGTGGCCGCGCGGCTAATTCTGAATCCTAATTTTGGATCCAAACTCACTAAAACTCAAGATATCAAAACTAGAGAGATGTTCTTCTCAGATATGGATTCGTTTCTCAATTTTGATTACTCAAACAACTCAGCAACGCGATGAATGATATTGTTGTTCCAATTCAAACTAAACCTACTCTGGTGCCGAGGGTGAATCATAACAACTTGGTAAGAACGGCAGAAGAATCTGCTGAAGGAGAACTGAATTTAACTAAAGCCACGTAGATTGTATTCTAACGTGGCTTACGTCACGCTGACTATAACACCTACATGACTTAAGTCATGTGAGAGTATTTTGGGAAGCTTGGTTGGGAGTGTGCAATTTCTGTTGGGAGAAGAGCAATTTTCTTATTTTACCTGTTGTATTCAATTGAGAGTAGAGAAATTAAGCATAACCGATAGATCAGTCAATTTTACCATATTTTTAGTTGGGGTTAGCCTTCAAAAAAGTTAGACTATTACTTTTTTCACCCTATCATCTTCTCGTGCGTCCTGTGTTTTTTACGAAAATGCTCATGTGATTTTCGAATTTTAGAATCCGAATTGAGTTTTTCCTTTGTTATAGGGTTAAAAAAATGAGTTTTTTTTTCTTTCACAAATTTGGATTTTATAATCCAAAAACCTTAAATAATAAGGCGCAATCCTTGTTTTTTTTTTCGGATTATAAAATTCGAACTGCCCCTAAACACCGTTTTTCAAGGGAAAAACAGTCCGGGTTATATAATATGAACTGTATCAGCACAAATTATGAGTCTGTTTGTAGCATGGATAACCAGTTTAAGAACAATATTAATCTTCAGAACTCACATCCTTATGATTTAAGTCATTGTAGTTGTTCTTAGTTAAAAATCCAGTTTTCGGGCTACTTGATCACATTGTTTCGAAACTTTCCCAGAAAATCAGAAGAAAATAAATCAAGGATCAAGACTCTCTTAGAAGGAACTTATTTTGGAACTCCACCCCTCAAAATCCAAAATTTCATTGTTAAGACCCATTTTTCATTTTTATTTTATTTTTCATATTCTCCGAAAAATCCGAAAAAATTTGCATTAGATTTATTTGATTTTTAGAATTTTTTGGTGGTATTTTTATGATTTTATTTGACAAGTTTTTAGCATTTTTTACTTTGTTTTTAAAATAAAAATTTAAAACTTCAGAAATGAAAAGAAAAAAAACTACAAAAATAGGAGAGATTCTAATTGCTGATTATACATAAGCATATTTCGGATTATAAAATCCGAATTAGTGAAAAATCATTTTGGATTTGAAAATCTGAAATCATCATAGGCATTTTCGTAAAAATAAAATAGGACGTGAGAATAACATAGGGTGGAAAAAGTAATAGTCAAAAAGTTAACCTAAATACAGAGTCTTTTTGGCCCAACTTTTTTAGTCAATTGAAAAATTTGATTATGTATCCTTACAATTATAACCTCACCCTCAATATTTTAAATAAATTGTTCATTTTATGTTCATAAATATATAAACTTAAACGCAACTTTTTCTCACACATTTTAAAAAACGTTTCCAGTACATAAAAGAGAAGAAGTGAGTAAGTTGTAATTTATGGTGTTTTTAGTATTTAAATTCAATAAAAATTAGTTTGTTTTAGTATTGTTTTAAAGTTATTTTATTACAAAATATTAGTTTTCATTTTTCGGACCCAATAATGAAGAAAAGGAAGAATTTTCAAATGCTGAAAAAAGAGCACAACCGTGTGTCCTGTTTGAAGAAAAACTAGGCTAAATGCTGAAAGTTGAACACTGTCTGTGGGTCTACAAGCACGACCGTGCGCCCTACAAACACCATTGTGCGTCTTATGTAGTCTAAAATAATTGTTACAAACTCTTAGAACTTTTTAGTTATTGGCTTGTAACTCAAATTTTATGAATTGTTTGAGGTTCTAGGCTATAAATTTTCTGAGGCAAAAATGATCTGGGAATACTTGTGAACTTACTCTATATTGAAATTCCTAGCTCTTTACATTTATGTTCTTTACTTCTCTGCAATTTATTTTCATGCACTTTAAATTTCTAGTTATTTACTTTCATGCCTTTATATTTCATGTCTTTATATTTTAATCCTATGAACATTAGTGAGTAGACTTTCTAGTCTTGGATTTGTTCGACTAATATAATGATTGAATTCTATTCAACCCAAGTCTATAATCTATTTTATTTAAATTATTTTTCTAATCTAATCTCAACATTTTTAAGCTGAATAACAAATATCAAACGAATGACCGAAAGATGAAGTTTGATATTGTTATTTATCATATCTCATATATCAAATAAATGACCGAAAGGTGAAGTTTGATATTGGATTAAATGAGATTAGACAAGATAAACAAAATATGAAGAATAGTTTTGTGAGTCTTGCAGGGGCGGATCTGGACTCACAATATCAGTGTGGCAAAAAATTCCGTCAAATAATTAAATAATAGTAAATTGAATAAAGACGTTACAAGAGATCAATCAAATGCTCTAGTAGAATGCCCGCACATATGGACAGTTAAGCGTGTTGCTCTTTTTTTTTTTTGGAAGCAAGTCGCAATTGCATAGAAATTAAAAAATAAAAATTCTTTGTATTGACATATGAATAAGAATATAGATAAATGAACAAATTGTACAAAATATTATTTATGTATTAAATACGAGTAAAAATATAGACATGTGTATAAATTAAAAATAAAATCAATCTCTGTATTAATATATAAGTTAATGTATAGACACATGTAAGAATTAAAAAAGAAATAGGTCCCCTAACTGATATAAGAGTAAAAATATAAACACATGTATATATTCAAAAAAAAGTTCATGTATTAATATTTGAGTAAAAATATAGTCACATATATAAACATAAAAGTTGTTTGTATTAATATACGAATAAAACTACAAAGTAAACTAATAAAAAAAGTTTTAAAAAAAATAAAAAAATTTGGTGTGGCACTTGCCACACCATGCCCTATTCAAATCCGCCCCCTGGAGTCTTGGGATAATAAGGTTGCACTTAAGGGGTCTCAATGATAATCAACCATGAGAATATGCTTGATTATTATTGAGATACATTTATATATTCTAAAAGGAAACATAAAATACCAAAGAACACCTTTTACTTAGAATTGAATTTAACATAAAATAGAGAAATAGATTGGGAATGTTTATGATTTAGCATTATGACGAAAACAACAATTCCATGATGCTTTTTAATCTAAACTTTAAACCAAACAATTATAAAATCAAACAACTTATTCCTTTTCAGCTAATCAAAATTAAAAATTAGATTGGTAATTACTTCAAATTCCTGTGGATCGATATTTTTACTACTCGATAGAACCATTCATTTGCGGATTCGTATCACCCTCCCAATGCTCCGCGCATTGTTAGCACCCAAGAGTGATAGTTGAAATTGTTGAGAACTGGTGTAATTGCGACAGAGGAAGGTCCATCAGAAGGATGAACATAGTAAACATTACCTGGTTGTTGAGAAGGATCGAGAATCGGTGGAACAACTACACCACGATTACCACCGCCGTTAATGACAACATTGCCACCACGAACCATCGTAAAAGGAAAACGAAGAAATTCAAGCAAGAAAGAGAAGAACGATGCGCATCAGATCTCAGAAGAGCTCTGATACCATCATAAACGTCATCGTCTTCATGATGAAAATAAGAAAATGCAGAAGCTTAATGAAGAAGAAAGAGAAAATCAGGGTAAAATTGATTGATTCATTAAACTGAATGAATAGTTTGTTACAATGAAGCTTTATATAATAACTTGAGATCCTACATAACTCTCATAGTTTCTAACTAACTGAAAGTTGTAACATATAGCTAGGATACTCTAAGTGTGGTACACAATGACATGGCGAAGTTACAAAGTGGAAGAAGCTTGAGAAGCAAGTTAACTTGCATAGCAAGTTAGCTGATGAAGTGAGTATTTCAGCAGTTTAACATCTTGTTAACCTGCGTCTTAGGGATAATAGTTAAGAAATCTATAAATAAAAGTTTTGTTTTCAAAACATAAGTTTTTATTTTTGATTAAGTTATAATTACACCATCTTTTATAAAAAAAATAAAACTTGTTTCAGTTGCTTAACCAATGCTCATAGAGTATTGGTTAGCTTTCTCCTAAAACAAAATATAAATGAAATAATTTTTTTCACTAATGAATTATAATATGAAATGGATGAAGTACATTTTACATTAAATAACCAAAAAATGTCGACATATTCAATTTTTTTTTACTACAATCATCTATATTATAACAACTATATCATGCATAAAGGTATTCCTCATACCTGCCCCTGTTCCATGTTATTACTATTTGAGATAACTAAACTATTTCTATCTCACATGATGACATCTTGGAAGTTATTAATAACAAATATATTTTTTAGTTCTATCTTCATGTATTACTTTTTAATATAAATAACAAATGCAATGTCAACATATTGACATTTTTTAACTACAATCAAAGAATTTTTCCCTTTGTTAATATTGTTTCTTTAAAATTGTTTTGTCAAAGGGAAATGCTCAAAGCTGGCCCACTCCCACCCTCATGACTCATTGCAATGAATCAACAGTTGACATTTTTCACACTCACATCATCACACAAAATCAAAACTCAGATACAACCTTACAGTCTGAGCAACATATAGAGTTTTAGATTTTTTATTTATTTCCATGGTCTATAATATCTCAATCTAGAATCATGTTGCAATCAAGAGCCAGGTAAATTATTCAACTCTCTGGTCTCATATTTTGTTTCAATACAAAAACATATGCAAGATTTTTTGTTGACTCTTTCAAATGATTCTTGATGAATTTCTCAGCTACTATTATTCTTTTTTCTCTATTATCTTATTATCCTTATGCTAAATTCTGTATTATTGTGGTGAGAATCCAATAGTCTTTAGTTTGGTCAATTAAACTGCTTTGAGAATCTCTTACCTTTCAATATCTAAATTGCAATTGGTTATTTGATTTATTTATACATTCCTTGATCAGTACTACACAAATGAATTTATGTATATATTTTTGTCCTAGGTATATGCTTCTTTGCATATATTCTATAATAAAGGTATGTTTTGATTTTCTTTATTTGAGTTTATCTGATTGCACAAACATATATGAGACTGTTTGGTAGAGTTTATGGAAAAAATTTATGACAACATAGTTTATGAAAACATATTATAGTTTATATGATAACAATTTGATTTGATTTTATCTATTATTGTAGAAACCGTGTATACATAAGCACTGATATGATAAGCGTTTACAGTAAAAGTGTATAACTAAGTTGTTTATTCAAACCGGGCCTAAGCCATTGTCGACATTTTGAATATAAGGTCCATGGCTTCAATCTGAGCCGCAAAATAACTATTTTTGATGTTGCTGAAACCACAATGCGGCCATAGTTAAGTCTGCATCGTCCGTATTTGACCACAATTGTCCGAATATCAAAGATTGCGACATGACCACAACCGACCTCTATTTAAAACCCTGGTCATTACATCTGTTTGGCATAAACTTTGATATAAATATTTGATTTGCTATTTGTTTAGTCTATTATCATTTGATAGTGAATTTAAAATTTCAGATGGATGTTGCAGATATGCTATTCAGTTGAAAGATTGAAGCCAAGTTCAATTCAAGGCAAAGAAAGAAAATATGGATGATGGAAATTCTGAGGTTTCTGATAAACTTTCAGATAATGTTCTCTTTTCAAATCCAGAATCATGTAGCAATTTTCAAACTTCAACATCTATGAACACAGTTACTGAATTGTCTAATAGCACCACAAAAACATGCATTCACACTCACACTTGTAATCCATCTGGTCCTGATGATGCTTATCACACACACACATGTTTTCACACACATACTCAAGTTTTTGCATCTGAAGATGACACAAATTCAAGGCCAAAAAGGAGTTCTGGCAATAGAGAAGCTGTAAAAAAGTATAGGGAGAAGAAAAAGGCAGAAACTGCTTATTTGGAAGAAGAAGTTAAGAAATTGAAACTTGTGAACCAACAACTTTTGAGGAAACTACAAGGGCAGGCACTACTTGAAGCTGAATTGTCAAGGTTAAGGAACATTTTGGTACAGCTTAAGGGAAAAGTTGACAATGAATTAGGTTCTTTCCCTTTTGAGAAAAATCTGCCATGTTTGCATCCACATGCAGGATCATCATCTAAGGTTAACCCTTGTGCATATTGCAAACCACATGAGTAGTACTAAAGGACAAACTATTGAGTATGGACACTGAATAACTTCATGTCATCTGCACACAAGTATGTTTACTAAGTTTTTGATCAATTGCTATTTATGTCCTTTTAGAATTGGATTGAAGGTGTGTCTGGTGTCAACACCTTGGAATTGGATGAAGGCGTGTCTGGTGTCCGACACATGTTACATTTAATCACTTACAGTTTTTAAATTATTACTGGTATCTATGTGTGAATGTCGTGTCTGTGTTAGTGCTTGAAAGATTGTTATCTTTAATTGCAGTTTTGGTAGTGAGTTGAGACTAAACACATATAATTAGTGTTATGTTATTATAAAAGGCTTGTTAGATACTTAAAGTTAACCTTATGTGATGAAGTTTGATTTCTATAATGTATAGAATATGTATGTATACAAAGGAAGTGTTTTTGTAATTTGTACAATATATAACATGTAGCAAGTGTATATCTCTAATATGATGTATTCCATCACATTCAAAGTCATTTGCATCTGTAATTACCACCTTATGATTTCTTAAATCCTCCATTGTCAAAATACCACCAGCTTCTCTAACATCCTTTGTCAAAATATCCTCCATTTCTTAAATCCTACTCTCTTGCAACTTATAACCCATGTGAGGTCAAGTTTACACAGCTTTCTTTGAAATGCCCCCATCTTACATGGTCCATCGAGCAGACAGTTGATTTCCATAATGTTGCATTGTTTTGTGAGAGTATGAGCAACAAGAATATAATATTTGTTACGTTTAGTAGCATTTCTATTCAAAATGCAAATTTTCCTTATGCCTGTTGCAGTGAACTCAGAAAAGTTACTTAGAGTCGTATGATTTTAGGGTCCAATTTCAGACTGGATGGTATTGAAAGATAATCAGCAAACTGCCATTTGAATGTTAATCACCCTTTTGATTGAAGATTCAGCATCCAAAACCAGCTAATGACATTATAGGACACAAGGTGGAAAACTTTATGTAAATAAAAACATACTGTTGTAAATGTTTATATAGTTGACTTGTACACTTAATACTAGGGCTATCTGGATTCTTTTTGCAATTAAATAAAATTTGCTGTTTCATTTTTAATTTGTCAAAATTGTAATTGTCTGTGACTGAACATTTTCGGATATGCCTTCAATATATGTTGTGTTCTACAAGATCTTCAACATGAGTGTCAATTAAAAGCCGTTAGATTTAAAAGATTGGAGGGTTAAGATTTGGAGTAAGTGTATAGACTTACTCTTGAAGTCGATATATCCCTCCTATATATATGTTTGTGTGTGTGTGTGTTTGTGTGTTAAGATATGAAGATTGTTAGGAGGGGGAAAGACTACGAGTTACTGGAGTGAGAGACTAATGAAGAATGAGAGTATGTTTATAAAATACCTCAATTGTGATTTATCTCCCGATTATTTTTGTCGTCTAAATAACAGAATCACTTATTTCCATTTGAATTTTCTCGTGTTCTATCACAGAAACTCGTAAACTTCACAGCAATTGTGACAACGTCGGTATTCTTTATCATGACAACAAAGAAAAACTCAAAACAGCCATCACCAGAACATAAGGTGTGAAATATAATTTTGGACAAGAAAAAAACAGTGGTTATAAAAGTTTATTAAGAAAATCTAACAAGCTTTGTTTATAGAGTAAGCAAAGCCAGCATTTGCATCCCCAAAAGGTTCCTGTAGAAGCAAGTCTAACAGCCCTAGATTCGCGTAAAAATCATTTTCAGACTCAAAATTTAACCTAACAAACTTGGTGACATCCTCTAGTGCTACTCATAAACTATTGAAGTTACAATTAGATCTCAACTTGTGTCCATTTGTTCTCCACCTTCAGTTTGGTCTTGACTAATCTCATCATGTTTCTGTTTCTTCATCACCCTTGGTGATTTCTTCTGGTGTCGCTTTGTCTGGCGGTGCTGGCAATGTGTTTTCCACCTTCTCTACTATTTCAGCTACCTCTTCATCTGGAAAACGCTCCTCAATATCTAACATAATACGTTAACAACACAAGCCAACAAATCAATATTGTTTCGATTTGTTTCAAATAGATATGTATGCAACAGACCTCCCATTCCCAGTATGACTTCCTAACCTTTTTCTGCTAGAAATCATGTTAGGATATGACCACCATCTATTAGACCAACTCCACTTTTTTTTACCCTAGGTTGCTTGGTCTATATGTATTTAAAATCAAATATAGAAGTCAATATGGACTTTTCTGAATTAAAAAAACAGATAAAAAAGACTAGAATTCGTGTTTTAATATGCTTAATTATTCTTGGTACTTTGGCGGTGTTGAATCTGTGAAGCACCAGTACTTCAGGTTGAGATTGTGTCGTCACGTGTTGGTATGACACTCGTGCAACACAAGACATTAAGTTATATTCAATTACTTGTGTTTTCTCAAATTATTATCAATGTCTATGTATCAGGGTTGTGTCGTGTTCGTGCTTCATAAATTGTTGTAGTCTTAGACATCTAGGAGAGAATACTTTATTTGCTAAAATAGTAAGCTGCTCTCAAAAGATTAAGAAGCAGAACAAAAAACATTAAACTTTTCTAAAAGTAATATTAGGTCTTTAACTAGTTAAACAATAAATCTAGGCCATAATTACATCAACATTTTTCAATTTCTACATATTTGATGCATAGGGAGATCAATTGTGTTCGGAAATTTTTGGTGTTTCTGCTTAATTTGCTGGAAACAAACGAGTATTCTTTGTGGGAAGCAAAAGTTGAAGAATACAAACATTAGTAGATCTTGTAGATTGGACATCATGCTTTGCAGATGCTCATTACAATTTATCTCTGCAGGTTAATGGATATACAAGCTAATTAATTCACTTCTTGGGACCTAGGAAAGCAAACACTAAGTCTAAATATTTCATACCTAGCTATCATCTTATGGTTCCATAAAAAGCAATTTGAGAACTGATAACAAATATAAGTGGGTCTGGGATATGGATTTGCCGAATAACTGAGTTTTTTTCCCCACCTTAAATGTTTTTAGAAATCAAAGTACTATGTTTCCATCCTTGCAGATAATAACAGTTTCTTATATATTACTAATTATTATGTAGGCTTAAATGCACTTTTGGTCCCCTATGTTTGTCATGGTCGCAATTTTGGCCCTCTATTAAAAAAAAAATCCACTTTCCAGCCCCCTAACTTCACTCCCTTTTACAACTCATAGACCCCCTCTAATTTTGACTGGGTCAAAGTCCAGGTGGCCATGAGGTGGACGCCACGTGGCATTTAATGAATTAAAAATAAAATAAAAAAACAAAAAAGAATTAAAAAAAGGAATTGGCACTTGAAACAAAAGAAAACGCAAACTGAAAAACCAAATTGTCATCGTCGTCTATTAGTGTACATCATCACCCATAACCTACAAAGAATCTTCTAATTTCTTCTTTTCTTTCTTGTAAACAACAATATGATATCTATGATTTGGCTTCTTATAGTACAAATATAATTTGGCTACTTAATTCATCTTACAAAGATTAACATGTACCAAATTATTTTTGTATACCTAACATGTAACTTAAACATTAACTAACCATAATATGTCAGGCGCATCCCAGTTATCAAAATAGATGTCAAGAGACATATTTTTTTCATCAAACATAATCTATCGAATCATCAAGAGAAATTGGCTTGCACAATCTCCACCCACGATAATTTTTATGCACCTTCCCATACTTGTGGCATCAGTTTTGATAAAATAGACATTATATGGATTAGTATAATTAGGATCATCTAAGTGGTTGCTTTGATCCCAAAGAATATTAAGACCTTGAAAAAATTCTACTAACCATCCTAACAATAGGACCCGAGCTTGGAAATTCACAGTCAATTGATGCAATATATACGTCTTCATTAAAGAGAAATGTTCAATGTTATGTGCAAGCATTATACTTCAAGAGTAAATAGGCAATTACCCCCCTGAAATTGTAAGTTTCGTCAATTACTCCCCTGAAATTAACAAAACTTTGCACAACGTTAATCAATTTACCCCTCCGTCAAATTCTTCTGTTAGTCAACATGACGTTTTGCAAATATCCCCTGAAGTTTTGCACTAATGTGCAAAATGTCCCCCAAACTTAAAAATTTATATATTTTTTTCTTGTCCTTAACTCAAAAGATATTAACGTGTGTAAAGGGCTACACTTGGTGATTCATATGATGTTTGTGTTTTAAATGTATGGGATGAGTATAAGAAACTTGATTATCAAAAGATTTGTGATAATTTGAAAAAACCATCATTTGTTTTTAATGGTAGAAATGTTGTTGATTGTAATTGGTTTATTCAATTGGTAAGCCACTTGATTCATGGCATAAAGACATGCCTGCTATGCCTTAAAACATTACTTCATTTTTTGAAGCAAAAAATTGTGGCTTAAAGATTGATTCAGTTTTATTAATATGTTTTTTCTTACAATTCTACTTCATGTTAGAGTTTCCTTGCAAAGCAATTCAATACAGTTTCGTTGTTATGTTTAAAAGACTATCTTTTTTTGTATTTAATTGACATGTTACTTTTCAATTTCATGATTAATACTACTTTTTGTTGCAAGGAACTAGACTTTCATACATAGATGCACAATGCAGAATATGAGAACTAAAGCATGAAACAACAATGTAGAAGTTCTGAGGCTTGAGTAATAAACATACATATATTACATTCATGTCCATTTCTGCAACCATGTATGATTTGCAATTGTTAATGACAAAACTAACATGAAAGA
>Ga0315914_1000453_pt1 | contig 50958 bp, 41 predicted proteins | sample MpolenodulesMG_FD_203920 | JGI IMG/M metagenome (GOLD analysis project Ga0315914, IMG submission 203920) | Medicago polymorpha root nodule microbial communities from Los Angeles, California, United States - elongated nodules | ecosystem: Host-associated > Plants > Roots > Nodule | place: USA...
CGGTATGGCACCGATGAGGGGAGGCTGAGAGGTGGAGGCCGCGAGGCTTCTGAGTGGTGGTGTGTTGTGCATAGTTTGAGTAGGGAGAATTGGTTCGGCGATCATGTCAGCCGCCGGGTTGGGAATGGTAGGACAACGTTGTTTTGGTCCGACATGTGGTGTGGTGTGGCAGGGTGTCTTTTAGAGTCAGGTTTAACAGGTTATTTGAGTTGTCAGTTTTTAAGGGGGAGTCAGTGTTAGCGATGTCGCAGTTAGGATGGGGGGCGGGTGGTGAGGCGTGGAGGTGGAGGAGGAGGTTGTTCGTGTGGGAGGAGGAGATGGTGGGGGAACTCATTTTACTGCTTGTTAATGTTACTATGCAGGTCAATAAGGAAGATAAATGGCTTTGGACTTTGGAGAACTCTAATACATTTACTGTTCGTAGTCTGTATAATTTTCTTGCTATTCAGCCACAGGTTGGGTTGCCAATTGAAGCTTCTTCCATTTGGCATAAGGATGTGCCTCTCAAGGTGGTGCTGTTTGCTTGGCGTTTGTTTCGGGATAGATTGCCTACCAAGGACAATCTCCTCCGGCGCGGTGTTATTGATCATGATTCCAGGATGTGTGTGGCAGGGTGTGACCTTGTCGAATCGTCTTCTCATTTATTCTTGCATTGTAATACCTTTGGTACAGTTTGGCACTTGATTTATAGATGGCTTGGTGTCTCAGTGACCAACCCTTTTTATGTGCCTGATCATTTTCATCAGTTTGGCTTCAGTGGCGGGATTGGGAAAAAGCGGCGATCGATTTTACAGGTTATATGGTATGCAGCTGTTTGGGAAATCTGGAAGGAACGTAACAACAGGTTGTTTGAAGGCAAAGAATGCCCCGCTCATCAGGTGGTTGATAGGATTAAGGCCATCTCCTATATGTGGTTGAAGGAGAAATATACTACTCTTCCCTTCAATTTTCATGGTTGGTGGCTTAGTCCGTTCACCATATTGGGCATAGGCTAATAGTTTCTTCTCAGTTGTATTTCTTTTCTTGTTTTTGTTTCCCTTTGTAACTATTGTTCAGACCTTACTGTATTTCCTTGGTACACCTTGTGCCGGGAATAACGCTTTGATGTGGTAATATATTTCATTTTAGCCTCTTCAAAAAAAAAGTTTTGAATTAAATTTTTCACCAACCAAAAAAATAATAATGATGTAATTCACCTAAGAAAAAAACAAGGCTTAAACATGTCTTTAGTCCTTGCACTTTCATCATATTTTAGTATTGATTCCTGCACTTTTTTGTTTGGCATTGGTCTCTGCACTTTGTAAAAGTTTTGCTATTGGTCCTTCCATTAAGTCTAAGTTAAAAAAAAAAAAAAACTAAAACTAACGGTGTGCCACGTTGACCAATCATTTCATGCCACATGGCACACTAAAAAGACAAAACTATTCCAACTTTTTTATTACTATTTTATTCATTATTTTTACACATAAAAATATCTTAATCCTTGCATTTTTATTAATTGTTGATATTATAGTATTGGTCTCGGAACTTTTTTTTAAAAAACTTTCAATAATATTATTATGTTTTATTATTATTTTGTTCATTATTTTTATTGATAATAATTATAAAAAATAAATAAATATTTACCACGTGGCACGGAATGATTGGTTCACAATGGCCGTTAGTTTTTTTTTTTTTATTTAACTTGGATTTAACGGAAGAACTAATAGCAAAACTTCTACAAAGTACAGGGACCAATGTCAAACAAAAAGAATGATTCACGGATCAACATCAAAATATGGTGAAAGTGCACGCAGCAAGACGTGTTTAAGCCCAAAAAAAACAATGATATGATGTTGACGGAAGTCGAAAAATCTGGACACATAATCTCATTCATACAAACACAAACATGGTAAGAGCACTACAATATGACAACAACAATGTTACAGAAGAATCCACCATTCTTCTTTTACCTTCAGAAGATTCAGAGACAAAGAAAAAAGTACCAGAAGACAAATGGAACTTGGTATATATAATCTATTTCACACTCGGCATCGGTTACTTGTTCCCATGGAACGCATTCATCACAGCCGTTGACTATTTCTCTTACCTTTACCCTCATGCCAGCGTTGACCGTATCTTTGCTCTACTTTCCTCGCTATCTAGTCTTGTTGGTCTCTTTCTCATCATCCTTAACCGCCACAAATCTCATGCTTATGTGAGGATCAATGTTGGTCTTGCATTGTTTGTTGTTTCGCTTGTGGTAGTTCCACTGCTTGATGTGGTTTATGTTAAGGGTAGGGTTGGGTTGTATAATGGGTTTTATGTTACTGTTGCGGCGGTTGTGGTTTCTGGTGTGGCTAATGCTTTGGTGCAGGGATCTGTTCTTGGGTCTGCCGGTGAGTTGCCGGAGAGGTACACGCAGGCTGTCATTGTTGGGAGTGCTGCTTCTGGTATCTCATCTAACTAACAATGTTACTATTTTCATTTTTTATCCAGTTGGGGTTCTGCAATTGGTTATAAAGATTAAGACTTTATAGAGACATTGTTTGCTTTGTGGCTGGTTCTGCGATTTCCAGCCACTCTCTTCTTGGATATGTTTGATAGATTGAAATACAATGTGTGTGTGTGTGTAACAGGTACCTCCCCCAAAAGGTATTGGGTAGATAGGGCTCTTGATAAGAATTTATAAAGATGAGACATTCCTCTCCTTACAAGCCGGTTTTGTAAGGATGAGTTAGCCCAATTTCAAAATGGTATCAAAGCCTATCAATCAGGCCACCCACCATTAATATACACGCCACCAAGCCCAATAGTGTTGAGGGTGAGGGGGTGTATTGGGAAAAACCCAAGTCCCATATTGGATAGATGGGGCTCTTGATAAGACTTTATAAAGAGGAGGTACTCCTCTCCGAACAAGCCGGTTTTGTAAGGATGAGTTTATGTAACTTATATTCTTAGGAACTTGGTGATCTTTTAAAATCACATTTTTATTGTGTACCTGGCAATCTTGGAAACTTTTGAAGCATTTTTGTGTAATGGCTGTGGCTGCCTAGGTATGTGATGAAGTAATCCTTAGTAGTTGGTAGTGCTTAGGCATCTCTGGTTTTTCCTTTGCCTAAGCATTTCTTTCATTGTTATAACATCCAAGGTAATTAAGAATAATCAAGGACATGAAATGGAGCTTCATTCTGAGTTGAAACATCGTTGTTTCTATGACTGTCTGTTAGGTGGATTCTTAGTTTGGCAATACCGACCAATTAGACAGAACCCATTCTGATGTCATTTTTTTTTTGTTTGTTTATAGTTTCTTGTCTGCTAAACCTTGAGAAACTTAATATCATAGTAAATTTCACCAAATAAGAAGAAAGAGTGTGTGCAAGGCCCCTCATTACTGAGTGAAACATAACAACTATGATCTCAAAAGTTAAAAAGTAAAGCGTAGATGTCCTCTGAAAGGGGCGTAAAGTTTATGGCAGAAAGGTAGTACATAAAATGTACTAAATATTCTGATCATGTACCTAAGGTATTTACTAATACAATGAAACGAGTACAACCCTAGCATACAAATGCATCAGTAATTGTAATCACCAGTTGATACATTCCAGTAAAGGGACATGTGCCACAAACCTTTTTGTAGCAAACAGAGACAACAGAAAATTTTACCTTGATATGATCTTCAACTGTTTTACTAGCAATGGTAGGTCCAGCATCCAATGCACAAACAGTAATTGCTAATGATACTCCGGTTTCTGTAACACCATCCTAGCATAGAAATGAACATATAAACCAGAAATAACCTAGTGAAATGAAAGCTATAGAAGCATTCAGAGTTTATAATGGACATTACATGAAGGAAAAAGGTGGGGGGAGAACCTACAATGTTCTTGGAGCAGGAACAGCACCATGATACATTGGCAAAAGGTTAGGGTGAATATTGACTGTTCCTGTGACAATTTCAACTGGAATTCCTAAATTTGGGCATTAGATTTAGGATTGAATGGAATTTAATGTGTAAGGAATTGTTTAACTTTGGAAAGTAGATGGTTTTTTTCTGATACTTGATATATTGTCTGTTTATTGAACTTTGGGAAGGTAAATGATTTTCCTCTTCACATTATTTATGTTTTTGATTTCAGGAGTTCTTGTTTCTTTCCTGAGGATATTTACAAAGGCTGTTTACACACAAGATGCCTCCGGCCTGCAAAAGAGTGCAAATCTCTACTTTTCTGTATCAATTGTGATTATGTTCATATGCATGGTTTTGTACAACCTAGCGCACAAACTTCCCATTATGAAGTACTATGATGAACTAAAGATTCAGGCAGTCGCTGTGGAAAACGACAATGGTCCTTTGGCCGGATCTGTCTGGAGATCAACTATATGGAATACCATGGGAACAATCAAGTGGTATGGGTTTGGCATAATGCTCATTTATGTCGTGACACTTGCAATATTTCCTGGTTTCATTACTGAGGATGTCCACTCCCAACGTCTTAGGGATTGGTATCCAATTCTCCTTGTTACTTGCTATAATGTGTTTGATCTTGTTGGTAAGTCCCTGACCGCGGTATACCTCCTAGAGAATGCAAAAATTGCTGTAGGTTGTTGCATATCAAGACTATTGTTTTTCCCTCTCTTCTTAGGATGCTTGCACGGTCCAAAATTCTTCCGGACAGAGATTCCTATCACAATACTGACTTGTGTTTTAGGGTTTACAAATGGATACTTGACTAGTGTGATGATGATTTTGTCACCTAAAACTGTAAAGTTGCAGCATGCAGAGACTGCAGGGATTGTGAGTGTGTTGTTCTTAGCTTTTGGTCTGGCTACTGGGTCTATCGTTTCTTGGTTTTGGGTCATCTGACCCGGAAATCTGTATAAATATAGGGTCTCCATAACCTGCATGTACTGTGGTTTAACTAGACCAGATGTCATTACGTGGATGGGTTTCCTTAAAAAATTTCCGAAACACATGAAAACTTGTAACTTTCCTTTGAAATGTATAGGAAGGATACCTTTCTCTTTCCTTAACTTTAGAATCACTTTTACAGACACCATGTTGGTGCTTTTATCTTTGTTACACTCATGCTTTAGTAATAATAGATGGAAAAACAAAATGTAAAGGCTACGAAGGTAAAGATACTAGCTATGTTCGGGAGAGTCTCACTTTAATGCTACATTTCTTTTTTGTCCTTAGGCGTTATAAATGGAAATTTAGCTCTGCAAGTTGAAAAATGTGTGATTGGAAATGTCTGCTGTAATTCAAATGAAGTCTTTGGCAGTATTTCAACTATACGTTGATACAGCCGCAGTAGCAGGGAGCTTTTCATTGACACTGATTACTACCATCTGTTATGGAGTGAACTTTTGGGATGGCCTTAAGGCTATATATTAATTGCATTATTACCAACCAATATGTCTCATTCTAAACCTCTCACCCACCTCAGTCATATACTGACCTTAGTGTTGAAGTGTATGTAGGGACACCCCCACCATTGGACATCACATCATCAATGCATTGCATTCACCACTTCTAGCCGAACCATTCTTCCATAGGTCCGCCATCACTGAGATTTCCTCTTGCATAATTTGAGTTCTGTTAAAACACCATCACAAAAATTGACACTTGTTGGTCTTGTGTGATACAGAAGAGTTCAGCAATGGTGAAGCTTAGAGAGGTCAGTGAAAATGAAGAAACGGCGGAACAATGAGAAACATTGCTGCAAAACCTTTATCATCGGAAAGTTTTTTCTGTCAAGTATTCCGAGTAACTGTCAGAAAATGTTGAAGATAATAGTCTTATCACAAAGGCTGAGCACTTTTCAAGAAAACATCATGGCATCTTATTTAAACAGGTGTATTTAAATTCGTAATAAGTGTATAAATGAATGATACACCAAACGCTTTGCATTACAAAATCCTAGATTTTATGATAAGAATGCAGTAGAAGAGAATTACTCATTAGAGTTTCATTAGGATAGTGAGCTACTGTGCCATCTACAAACAACATTGATATCAAAAACTCAAATATTTTTTAAATGACATAAATTTTGTACTTGATAAGAAAATGTATAATTGAAGGTCCATGCTAATTATTTTGATGTACGCTTTTTAGAGATATTTGTTTCATATATTGTTGAATTTTTACTCAATTTGATGTTTGTGTTTCTGCAAAATCATTGATTTGATGTAATTGTGGCGTGATTGGTGAATTGTTTGGAGGGTTCAGTTCGTCAGAGATCGTGGTACGATTTTGGGAATCGTGGCGCGATTGGGCCTGCAGCTGGCAAGAGTACAGTGTATGATGGGAAAATCGTGGCACGATTTAAATGGATCTGAACACCGTAAAAGCAGTCTTTGACCATTTGTTGAAGGAGCTTGGAGAATCTCATGTAACCAAAGGAGGAAACTATTTTAGGGAACTTAGAGTCTAAAGGTTGAGGGTCTTTGGATGAAATTTAAAAGAGATTCTTAGAAAATCCAAGGCTAAGGGTTGGTTCCTTTTGAAAAAAAGTTTGTCTCCAGCAACACGTAAAACTAGTTTTTGAATTATTTGTTAGGTGAAACATCTAATGCTTTCTTATTCTGGAGTTGCTTCCATTTTTAAGTAATCATCAATGGCCTTTTGATAGATATTGCAGCCACATGAGATATCATGTAGAACCAAAGCCTTGGGTAAACAATTTGATGTGTGTCTTCTTGCAATATTAGTGTTCTTGTGACATTCTTTTACTATTACTAGCAACCCAACCATAGCTCTTAAAGCTTAACGCTGAAATTATTTATGAACATAAATTGTCACCCTGCTTACCAGAGATGCAAGTGTAGTTGTAGGTTTTATCATGTAAAAGGGACACTTGCCTGCGTTACAAATCATAAATAAACACGTCATAAAGAGATATTCAATTTTAAATGCTTTTAGTTATAACTTCCTACGACAACAATGTAAACATCACCCGTTTTCTATCGATACATATATCAATCAAAATTGAAATGGCTATCTTCTTCATCAAACACGATCGAAATAGCTGAACCAGTCGAATTAACGTAAAACGGTGGTATCACTTGATGTTTAGGTATTAATTTGAATAAAATAACATAAATTGTGTATTAAATAGGCCCTGCTGTGATTGTTTTTAACTCTTCATATCAGACTAAGGAGGAGTATTGGATTGAGATTTCAAAAGACTATTTTAGCAAACAAAATCATGAAGATTTTAAAAGATTTTGAGGGATTATATTGATTTTGTTGGATTTTAAAAGACTTTTTTAAATGACATTTTACAATCAGGATTTTGAACACATGACTTCAACGGATTTATAATACAGATTTTTTGAAATTTCAGAGGACTTTATGAAATTTTATGATTTAAAAGGATTGTATGGATTCATAAATAAAATCAAAATGACTACAGGATAAAAACAGATTACAAATGTACCAAAAAAAAAAACAGATTAAAAACTTTAAGGTGTATGATACACATAAATAGTAATGAATCCAGGAATCATTTAACACCAAAAAATAATGATAATAAGTTATGTGTATCATACACCACCATTATAGGAATGCTCACTTATCAACAAAAACGAAATAACAAAACAATCTGCTAACAAACAAATAATGATAATAAGTTAGATGAAAAAAATGACTTAACAAAACTTAAAACTTGAACATGAACAACAACGTCAAGATGCAACTTCCATCAGGGGAAAAAAATGAGAACCAACTTCCATCGGGAAAAAAAACGAGAAGCAAAAGTATAAAAATTATGAGTGTACTAAAAAAATTATGGAAATCTCAAAAAGTCTCAAGGTTTTTTGTGAAATTGTTGAATGAGCATGTTATATGTATTTTCAACTAAAAAGTCTTACAAAATCCACTACACAAAAGAATCTATTAAAATCTAGATACTTTTGAATATCATGAGACATTTTTTAAGTTAGGGGAAATCTCATTTGAATACCACCAGATTTTGTTGCCCTGAATAATAAATCTTAATTGTCTTAATTGAATACCACAAGATTTATTTATATTCTATAAAAGTCTTGATTGAATACCACAATACTTTTTTATTTTTAAAAAGTCTTTTAAAATCTCATGAAATCCCAATTCAATACACCAGTGAAACGGCATAATTTTCCTCCTACGAAACTGCAGCCTCATTGATATTAGGATTAGTTTACTAAATTTCTCTAGGATAATTATCACATGATATAGATGGACGTGGACCATGTTCTTGGAAATTTTGATACTTAAATCATCAAAATTTGTTCAAACACATCTCAGGACAATGACCATTTGTTTATGGCTTCAAAAGTTCAATGAAGTAGCATAAAAAAGTAAAAAAAAAATACAGGTTACAGTGACAAAACAAAGTGTCATATAAGTTAACGGATGAGAGAAATTGGAGAAGAATATTGTTATGAATTTGGATACATTCAGCTAACGGATTCAATAAATGGAATGGACTGTTATCAATCTATGGCTGCTTGAAGAGGAATAAAATACAAAAAAAAAATAGACGTGATTAACTCAAATTTTAGAAACAGTGCAAGTTTCCCTCATAAAAAGAAAACAGTGCAAGTTGTAGATAGAAGATGGCAAAGAGAATGTAGAATGGGTGAGGTTGATACACATGAAGAATATGAAAGTGTATTGATGTATTCTTTCAATTTAAATGAACAGAAATCAATTATTTTTAGTAAAAAAAAAAAACAATCTAAGTAAAAATATCACTTTACGAGAGATTTTAGGATTGTTTATCATGTCAAGAATTATAAGGGGGACTTTTATGCCAACGAGTAGTGGCGGATTTAGACATATAGGGATGAGGGCACTCACAAGGCATTTGTCTAGAAGTGATTTTTTTTTTTTTCAGTTGGAATTGTTTTGATGTTAAAAAAAGAAAAGATAATGTGCATATTGAAGTAGCATATGCATATATGACCTGCAAAGAATTCATTATGTACACAAGCATCACTTGATATATGCACTGCATTTGAGCTCAAATTAACGTGTTAAAAAATAATGATCATACGCCAGTAATATACAAGCTAGCTGCAAATACAATGTCACGCTTTATTGCATTAGAAGCAATTTCCATTTTTTTGCAGAGCGCAGAATTACCCATAATAGCTGCAGAATTTTTGAACTCTCGACATGTCTCATCCAACCTGACAATGGTCCTTACTATCAAGCCTTCAGGAACATCAGTAAGTTCACATATGTCAGCAAACGGAGTACCCTGCATTCGAAGTTATGGATTGGTTTATTAGTCACACCATAAATCAGTGATGGAATTCAAGAACAAAATAGTGCTATTTGCTGCAGAAGCAAACCTTTGCCCATTCATAAACCACTTCAACGAGACCAAATTTGAGATTTTCTTGGGCATACTCTTCAGGGCTTATTGGGAGATTAAACTGTGCTTGAAGCTCTCCTAGTCTTATAGCTGTTTTGTACAATCTGTAACAAATACATATGTTATAATCCATATGTTGATTCCAATCAGAATTTCAGAGACGCGGGAAAGCAAAATGATAACAGATGATAAGTTATAAAAATAATTAAGAGGGGTCTTATTTATTGTTTTTCTCATGAAGATCAAATCAAATATAAATAGAGAGAACTGAAAATTACCTATTTTTTGCATCAGACAGCCTAGGTGTGAGTGAAGGCTCAGATGCATTCTTCTGCTGGAACACAAAAGCAGACATTAACGCCACTACTTCTTCTGGTTCCAGTTCATCAAGCTGGTTCTCAAACAAGCACTCAGTACATATCAATTCCTCCCCAGAATTCATTTCACAAGCAACTCGTCCTTTCATTTGAACTACGAGATCTTCATCAATGCATCCAATTTCCTTTAGAACATCTATCTGGAGAGAAAGTAAAATAAATAGAAGTCACCATAAAATTACTGCTAAAACAGAAAATCAAAATATCTTCACAAGCGCAACTAAAAAAGATTATTAATGTGGTATACCCGGCCCTGAAAGTCTGGCATCTGTTGAAGTGCTTCATCCGACATTTGATACTGAAGGGAACAGACTTCTTCTTTGTGTGCTTTTATCTCTTTTGCTAACTTGAGGTGTTCTGCCAATTTTATACACCCATTACACTGATTCTGGGACATCTTCTCCAATAATTTGGTCCACTTACGGTATGTTTCCACAAGTTTCGCCTCTCTCAACTTTAGATCTATAAAAAAGAAAAAGGAAAGGAAATTAAGCAATATTGGCTTAAGGTAAGAAACAATAGAAAGAACTCATTTGACTTATCTCCTCACGTAACCACTTAGTATAAGTATCTATAAGAGCTTATAAAAATAGTTCATGATATAAACTGTTTTTAGCTTATTTTGATAAGCTCTCCTCATCCACCCGCAAAATCAAAATTTTCAGTGAAAACAAATTCTTTTATTAAGTGCTCATGACATAAGTTTGCTCTCATATGATAACCACTTGATTAAGCTATTTATCTAAGTACCCCATAAATTTCGGTTTTCGAATTACAGCGGGTAACCGAAGTATTAAAATAAAAGACGACATTACACCCAAATGAGGATGCACAACACCTAAGCTCTAGAAATATCAATGTTCCAGATGAGAGAGATTTTGTTATAAATGATTCGGCCAAAAAATGGATTTTATAATGAACATGTCTCCTCATGCTTTTACAACTTTAACATGCCCCCTCCTGCAAAAGCTTCTAAAAGTGATGGTATCCCTCAAAAGAAATTTAGTATGATACTTTCTCCATTTTATTATTTTGAAAACTTCTCTCTGGCCAAACATGGGCCACTTGTTATCTATAAAAAGTGGACATAATCAATTCTTAAACCTAAAAATGGTAATACCTTTCACCGGATCCAGAGCTGGAGGATACTTATTTCCATCGGATTTCAAATCCTGGAGCAACTTAACAGTCTTTGCGTAAACAGAACTGCTAACATCTTCAAGAAGTCCAACTTGATCAATTTTAATTTTGCTACTGCATATGCACAGAAACTCTTTAATATCGACTTCACGGACTTCATAGCTCATTCCACAGGCAGAACCGCGATGGGGCAATTTAATGTTGATGACACCTCTTCCCTTGCGAGCAGAAACAGATGTAGTATATTCATCTACAAGACCACGTCTTGATTTTGGCATTACAAAAAAACCTTGGTCAAATGTACTGCTTTTGTCCTGTGAATTGCCACCACTTGAGGCATTTTCCACTGGGAATGACATGTCAGGTCTTATCACAAAAACAATGTACAGTTTATTACTTGGAGAAGGAGTTTTCACAATCACCGCAAGCAAGTGGTCCTGGGCCTGTAAAGCAATCAATTGTGATACAAATTAAGCACCAACTAATGTGTCAAGGAGCTCAATATCTATTTAAGATTTAAACTTTTATACAATACATGAACATATTAAACTCAAGAAGGACACCTTATCTATGCCTCAATGTTTGTTAAGGACCAAGGATCAAGACTTATGTTATTAATTACATATAGGAAATACATAGCCATTAAACCAGGACCTCTCTGCTACATAGGAAGTACATTTAGATGTATTATGAATCTTAAATCAATGAACCAAACCAAGTAAATATTAAAATATTAGGCACTCAACATTATAGACTTCACTATTTGAAGACCACCCTCAAATTATCTAAATGAGCTTGTTTGCTGACAACAAGAATATCATCAAAATAGCACCAGTGCAAACTTCCTTCAATAACCCAAAGAGCATGGCCATATAGCCATAGTGCCCTTCATGAGTCAAATGCAATCTTATGAGCAGCTATTTCCTTCATCGGTAATCGATGATGACAAGCAGATTTCAAATATAATGGACTGGACATGACAGTGTGTTGAGCATTCTCTGGTGACACTACATCAAGTGTAGTCGAGCAAAAGTTTATGTGGGCTTTCCTCGTCGATGAAATTGTTCAAATGTACTAGGCTAAAAGTGGGATAAGGCTTGGTTGTTATTGTTGTACTAGGCTAAAAGTGTTAAGTCAGACCAGATGGCAGAACACAACAAAGAGGCAAGACCAAGTGTGCTCATTATGAACTTGAGAATAATGCTTGGAGAATGTTCAAAAGTTGTTGAGTAACTACCACTTAACATTATTGATATTAAAAGAAAAAAAAATAAGTTTCTTGGGATGATAATTGGAGGAGGGATTTAGTCAATGGGAGCTTAAGGTATTGTCTAAATGAACTGCAGGAGGTATTGCCTAAAGTAATTTTGAATATAGGCTGTTTCTTGATGATGAAAACTGGATCAAGGAGGGAATTATTCAATCAAGAAAGTGTATGAGGGGCTTTCAATGGGATACCCTCAATCCAGATTCATCCTTTTCCAAACTATGGAACAAAATTGTGCCTCTGGTCTGGAGGTAACAGGTTTTGTTAGGAGATGGGGATTGAACAGAGTGCTCAGAAAAGCAAATATGGTATGTAGACTTTATCACAAGAGATGTCTTGGTTGTCATTCGGCAGTAAAATTTTCCAATCAATTATTCTTTGAATGTCCTGCTTATTCAGAATTTTGGAGGTCATGTCTCAACTCTCAAGTGGTTGGATATAACTTTTGTATTGCATAATGACTATAGGAGTCACTTACAGTTTCAGGGGTAGCTGTGATTCAGAGAAGAGTTTTGTGATGCTTGGCAACCTATATGATTTGCTATTATTTTGGCTATTCGGTGGTCTCGTAATCAGAAATTGTCAAGCCAGTCTCCATGGATGTGGAAAAGATTGTGGAAGTGGCAAAACTGAAAGCTTCTAGGTGGTGTGTGAGACTATCTGATTTTAGATACGCTGTGTCATATTTGCTGATAAATCCTGCTGCTTGTTTGGGTGCTTCTGAAAGTTATGGCAAGTAGTTTAATTTTTTAACTGTTCATTTTGTTGCATGGTGTATACTGTTGGGTTCGGAAATTAGCAGAATTGCTCCATCTCTGGTTGGTTTGTAATTCTATGGTCTAATATTGGGCAAAGAAGCTTTAGATCAATAAAATTTGCTAGCTTATATAGATTTGCTACAATACACCCACCCTTTTTTGTGAAGGTCCATACTAGCAACTTGCACCTTTTCCTTTGGACAAATAACCCATTTTCTCTTTCTTGAAACAAAGTGCAGTTGAAGGGCAATTAAGTAATTCAAAATTTATTGTTTATTTTTAATAGTTTTTATTCCCCATTTTTTTTTTGTTAATTGCTTTCTCCCCCATTTTTTTCTCTCTGTTAATCGCTTTCTCCCACCCTCTCGTTCACGTCCTCGAACTCTCCTCAACCCATTCTCCCAATTACCGAATTCATACGACACCGACGCAGCAACGACATAAACTGGTCTGGATCTCACAATTCCGTCGCTGTGACCGCCGTACCCGAAGATTCTCTCAGAATCCTCATCACGCCTTGATTCCTCCCTCCGAAGTTCACTCCACTGCAAAGTTCACTCCACCGATTACAACTCGTCTACCGTGATTCCACCATCCGTTTGGAATCCTCGTCACACCGATCTTTATGTCTCGGCTTCCGACGATTGTAAGTCACGAATCTGGGATGTTCGTGAACCTGGTTCCACCGCGATTTTTTCAGCACAACGATCACGAGATTCTTTCATGTGATTATTACAACGGTTTTTTTTATTTTTTTATTAATCAAGTCTAGAACTTTAAAGTGAGGGGGAAGAGCAATGACAAAAAAATTTAACAGGGAACAAGGCGAGAGAGAGATCTAGAAAGATTCTCAAAAACAAGGAAATTTAAAATTAATAAAAAGACAACATTTAAATGTAAATCACAATATTGTCCTTTAGTTTTGACCTTTTCAAAAAAGCAAAACATGGATCCTTTTATCCAAAGCAAAAGGTGAAAGCTGCTAAAATGGGCCTTCATAAAAAAAGGTGGGTCTATTGTAGCAAATCCCATATGTATGCATGTGTATGTGTGTATAAATATGTATGTATATGTGTATATATATGTATGTATATGTGTATATATATGTATGTATATATGCACACACACACACTGCATTTAGAAGAACATTTTTAATAATATAAAGAATTGAAAAGTTTCCTATGATCTTAGAATTTGGGCTCGGGACTAACTAAACCCGACAAAACCAACTTGCAAGGAGGACTGCGCAAGCCTTACAATCACTATCTAAGTCATATCTTTGTTTGATATGATACTCTCAACACATCTCATGCTCATGACTACACATCTGAAGCATGGACTAATGCAAGAGGAGTAATATGCATCACATAACCCCCCTTACATCCACGCCTGAACATCTGGAACATGGACAAATGCGGGTTGAATAACAAAGATGTTAGCTCAATCACATATTTAGGATAGTTGTAATACCATCTTAAAAGTTAGGTTTGGGTCTAATTCAACCCCACAAAACCGGCTTATTAATTGCCGCAACCTTATAAGCACTACCTAGGCAATCTCTAGTCGATTGGGACTCTCAACATACTCTCACGCTCAGGACTCGACATCTGAAGCATGGATTAATGTTAGATGAAATAACATCGATATCAAGCACTCTTTAATCCTTCAAATGATATATTATCTCCCAAAATTCCCAATTGCATATCAAGTCTACCTCTATTTCCTTAGATACAAATGTGAAAAATGAATACATGAACTCACTGATTCTGATTTTATTACGACGACTCTTCCGGTATTGAGAAATGGTGTGACATTTGGAGACAGCAAAATTGCCTCTGATATCTGATTGTTGTATGTCTCAGCCTCCATATATAAATCATAATACTCTTCAATAGTTGGCTCACCCTTTATACATCTGAATGAAGAGAAGAAAAAAAACAGCGGGCTTGTAAACTACAAACTAATATTCAGATTTATAAAGAACAAAAATTAACAGGTAACAGTTAATGCTAATAGTAAATAGTAATCCTTCTTGTTAGACATCATGAATCTTCCAAATTAATCAGTGATCCTATTAACAGATCTCTTCAAAAGGATACCTCATCAATGTGAAGAGACACGAGACTAAATCTGTTGTATCATTTGCAGAATAGACCCTCTTGACAGGTGGTTTACTAACAATGATCCCCAACTATTAAGGGAATATCTTCAAGAGTTGATGTTCTATGAGTTAGGTACCAAGGAACTTGCTTGTGACAACCAATCAGCTTCTCACCTCAAGTCAATTCAATATTTCCATAAGACTAAACACTTAGAGGTTGATTCTCATAAAATTCTCACAAGCAACATCAAGACTTTATTTGTGGGTTCTAATGATCTCATCTTGCAGACATGCTTACCAAGTTTTTACTGGGTCCTAGGATAGCTTATATATGTAACAACTAACAAGTTGGATGCATCTAAAATGTATGCTCCAACTTGAGGGGGAGTGATGATTATGACTACGCCATTATTCATTCATCTTCATTAGGTTCTCATAGTTTCCTTGGAAGCCAATTAGATTCTGATATTATGAAATCATATTTCTCTTTGTTCTCTTGTATATATACTTATAAATTCCTGGTGAGTGATTAAGTGAAATATTCAGATTTAAATATCTAATAGGCCAGAAGCACTACATCAAGTTTTTTAGTCAGCATATGCTCATACAAAGGCAACAACACAAATGGATAAATGAAAAGGTTGAAGTATGTTGAAATTTGGGGCCTAACTCATCCTTACAAAACAGGCTCGTAAGGTGAGGAGTGCCTCCTCTTTATAAACTCTTCTCAAGAGTCCTATTTATCCGATGTGGACTAAATCCACCCCCTCAAAGCCAACACAATGAAGGTGTCGGAGGCTGCAATGAAGGCAAACCAAAGGCCGCAATTTAGGCAACTAGGGGTGGACCGCAATAAAGGCAGAATTTCCAACAAAGAATAACCACCTACATATCTGTTAAAATACTACTTTCATATTGTCTATCATGAACCAATTGTCCAAAAGCTTAAAATATTAGGTGAAAAATAATAAATGATTTTACATTATATCTAAAACTTTCTTTACTTCATCTTTATATCAGATTATGAACATTTGACCACTCACAATGGTATCATTCAGGAACTGCCGAACAGCTAAAAGTATGAATGAACATCATAATGACAGCAAGATCGTATTATAAAGAGATGTGAACTTAAGCCTGAAACAACAATATTGAAGAGAAGGAAGGGATAATTGACATACTCAATAACCCTTGTAGGCTGATTAAGCTTTGTCTTCAAAAGCTGTTGCATTTCCGGAAGTTTTTTCTGAGCATGGAATTCTGCAAAACTTCTTTTAAGCATGTCCTCTACCTGCAACCCAATTTTTCGCACAACTTAGTAACAATTCATCAAGAGAGCAAATATTGCTAACATTAAATGACATTACTTATAGCAGTTAGTAATAGTTTTCACTATTTTGGTATGGTTGAGGCCTTAACTGTACTTTAATTCGATGTGATTTAGTGGTTTGCTGAATAGTACAGTGGTGCCAAGATTATGGGAGTGTTTTACTGAATATGCCAAAGTTCTGTAGCGTATGTTGTCAGTAATCAATCTGCATAGTCTAAGAATGGCAATTTAGATGGAGCCAATATGCGCTTAGTGTGGCATACATGGGGACATGCCAGGGATAAGTGTGTCAAGTTTTATGGTCAATCAGGTACTGGATGCCAATTCCATCAAGGCATCTGTTGACTCTCTTGCAAGCTCAATTGGTTGGAGCAACATACAACATCAAGTTGATCCTTCCACATCCATCTGTATGTCTCTTTCTTTCACAAGTCAGATCAGTTTTTAACTCTGACACATGGATCTTGGATTCAGGAGCTACCTCACATACATCCTCTTCGGTGTAACAGCCATACTGCCACCTGCTTCACCGAAATAGGATTTTGTGGGCCGTCGGCAACGCCCCGCAACCCGCCACTGACTACATAAAGCTCCACCAGCTTCAAAGTTTTCAAAGTTGAATTTTAATTCCACGTTGGGTTCTCTCAGTACCCTCCACCCAACTTAAGGGAGAGTTTCAGGATACAATAACTGTTGGTTAGACTACTTATGGATACTTAATTAGTTGATTAGTTGTGCAATTCTGTTAGTTGATATACAGAATTGTATATAAAACCTTTTAGATTGATTGTATATAAAACCATGTGGGAGTGTGAGACTCCATCTGTAAATTAATTCTTCAGCTTTCTTCTTTTCTGAATGTTCAATATACAATGAAGCTTTTTCTCCTCTCTTGTTTGCAACCTCAATAGATATATCCCTCCTTTTGTGGAAAAACTATTCATCAAAAGTTTTTTCCAATGATCTAATTATAAGTTTAAGTTGGAAAAGAATTTAAATTACCCCAAGCTGCTTCTCTGCCCAATTATTCCATTATTAATTATAGTATCTTCACCACCATTGTCATGATTTTAGAGAAAACATTTAGATTTATTGCTATACACACCTTCAATTCTTCCACTCGAAGGAGATGCAAAATCATAATATAGGTCAGCCGAAATTGAGATTCAAGACGAGTTGCACTTCCAACAATAACATGTTTTAAATCACTCTCTTCTGGGAGTTCATCGCGGCACATCAAAATGACAGTACCAATATTATCAAGTCCTCTTCTGCCAGCACGACCTGCCATTTGAGTATACTCTCCTGGTAATAACTGCCTAAATTCCTTGCCATCAAACTTCCTTACAGTATCAAAGACTACCTGCAAAAGAATATAAATGCAGTCTATGTTAAACAAGATTGTGTGATATCAAAGACTTCTGTAGTGTTTTCCCTCTAACAAAACTTCATTTCTCTAAACCCTACTTTCTCACTGCATTTTTGCTATAAGTTTCTGCTTCAGTTAGCATTTATATCTGACAAACTGATTAGTTAGTTATGTCCGAGTGACCCTAGCTTCAAAAACTCTATAAGTGGGTACTTTGGTATTCCGTAATACAGAAGTTTTATTTCTACTTTTCTTAGCGCTTCCTTTCTTCATTACAAATGCAAAAGACACTCACTAGTAAAAAGAAATAAAAAATTGCTACCTCCTTTTGATCCAAACAGAACTTAAAGGTAATCTGAGACTCAACAAGAACCATGGATCAATCATCAAACCTTTTAAACAATGCATCAAAAGTCCCTTGTAATAGTGTAATGATCAGTTAATCGAGCAGTCATGGAATTAGTTAGCTAGGCTAGTAAGTTTAAAATTTAATTGGACTTAGTTGAGCTTTTCAAAAATTATTTGAAATGCGCCTCCAATTTTAGTTGAAACACCTTAAAAAGACTAACCGTTCTAGCAGGTGCATTGACTCCCATTGCAAATGTCTCTGTTGAAAACAAGACCTAAACAATAAACGAGTCAAGAAGTCATATATCAATCTTAAAATAATTTAACAGCCAAAAAAAATAAAAAATAGTGTAAACCTATTACTTTCGAAATAGAAAGCAGTTGGCTGCAACGTTGACACACAGCTGGCTAAAATATAAGGCCCAATAAAAACAAGAATGTCATACGACAAAATGAAAATTCCATGTCACCTTGATAACACCGCGGCAAAATAGCATTTCAACAACTTCCTTTACAATTGGAAGAAGACCAGCATGATGTACTCCAATCCCTCGACGGAGAAGACTTTGGACTCGAACAACCTGTATATAATGTAATTAGAAGCCAAGCTCGATCCAATAAATGCTAAGCTATATATGAACTAACCTGTGGTAAATTTCTGTCAGATCCCTTCAGTCGTGAAAACGCTTTGTCACAGAAAAGACGGATCTCACTTTTCTCTGAGCTACTAGTGAGGTCAGTTCCAGTCATGCTATCAGCAGACTTATCACATCGATTCTTAGAAAAACAAAATATAACCACCTGTAATCCCAAATCAAAGTTTCAAATTCACAATTAAGGTTTGAAAATAATGACATACTGGTTCCCATAAAAAATAGGAGTTTCCAAACGAGTCACTAAATTTTGTTTCAATTGGATCCTTAACTTTCTTCAGCGACCCAATAAAACAAGTATAGGTATTGGGGGCGGGTAAATTAGTCAAATAATAATAATAATAAATTAGGAGGATTGAAAATGCACGAACAACTTGAAAGTTAAAACATGATCAGCAAATGGTAGTACTCAATATTAAAATATAAGAAAATCACAAAAATTTTTAAAAAAAAAAATCTAATATACGAACAATTAGCTACTCAGACAATTAATTAAGTTATTTCCAATTGTTCCTCAATTGAAAATATTTGTACCGATAATGCCATTTTTGGTTTTCCATAATATATAGTATATATTAATAAAAGCATAGAACATAATTGACTTATTATAACCAAAAAACAAAAGAACATAGTCAACTTACAGGTAGTAAGGACTTTTTGGAGAGTTTGTTGATAAGCATTAACCACATTGAAGCTTCTTGTCTCCATCTGCTTTGGCCATTACCATTATTGTGATAGCCACTGCCAGTTCCAGAGAAATTAGTTCCATACTGTTTCGTCCGAGGTGTATTTTCTCGTTTTTGACCTCGAGCATTGTCATGACCTGCTGATGTCCCTGGCTTTGGTCCAGAACTCACACCAGCAGTCAAATGCTTTTTCCTTGAAGCATCTTTAGCAGCTCTCAAACCCTGAGGCAGAAATATTTCCCTCTCGCAAATTTTGTAAAGTTCTCCAGAGTAAAAAAGGCAGTGCTCCAATGGGACGGGTCTTTTTGTTGTCCTGATTGAAAAATTGATCATTATAATAGGAAAATATATAATAAGACAACTAGGAATCGCCAGAAAGCTTTTTATCTTAAATTATGCCCCATTGGTGTAAATTTCAGTCTTGTAATCTTTAGAACATGTGAGAAGAGAACTTCATTTTTAGAATACTCTTCAGTGTTTGAAACCGAAGGAAATCACAGGTTAAAGAGCATGTTCTAATAACCTATTTATGATTTTCAGAGTCAAAAATTCATTAAGGCATATGAGCATAATCAAATATGGCTCAATACCTTCTCTTGTAAAAAGGGAACAAAATGCACTTATTGTATTATTGCCATTTTCAAAAAGGTTGGATGTGCTTAAATAAATTCCACCACTGGCAATATATTCAACTGCTAATTAACCCTCAATAATAGATGTATACGATAGATTCACAACTTACCCCGTAACCCGGATTTCCTTTTGTTTTGTTCTGCCAATCCAATCGGCAAATTCAATGGTATTAGGAACCTGCCAAAAAAAAATCCAAAATGACTGATTAAGCCAAAAAATTTGCAGCGATAATAAAAGTACAAAATGGAAGACATTATCTACGACAAACAGAGATAAGCAATATATAGTAATCATCTTGTCAAAAGTACAAAATGGAAGACATTATCTGCCAAAAAAAAATCCAAAATGACTGATTAAGCCAAAAAAAATTGCTGCGATAATCATCTTGTTAATGTAACTATCACTGTTGGCATAGAATTATCATTGGTGTTTATTCATATCTGAACCAGTATCTACCATAATACTATGGGAAAATTGAAACTCCTCAGTTGATGTCATCAACCTCATTAGATAATTTAAACGATAAAATTATCCCACTAATGACCACCTTGTCTCTACACAATTCTAAGTGTCTGGCTCCCTTTCTTCTTCATTAAGGAGTTCTTCAAGTTGTTCAATTATGAATTGTTAAAAGGAATAAAAAATTTAACCAATAAAAAAAACTCCTCAAGCTGGTTTTAAATTTTTTATTCAATTTAAAGAGGGTACCGTTTTCACAGAACTTCATATTTTTCAGTTATTAAAACATTCATGAAAGAACCATAATGCCTCATGTGCTTCGAGTTGCAGAAACAAATCCAGCATTCGCAGTATCAGAACCTGATTATTTTATGCAAAATCAAGCATGGTTTATCTCAAGTAAGTAGGATATCAACAGAGAACCAACTAATACCGTGGCAGAAAGGAGGATGATATTGATGTGTCGTGGAAGCATGATAATTACTTCTTCCCAAACGACACCTCTATCAACATCATTGACATAGTGCACCTCGTCAAATATAACCTACCACATTTATGCAGAAAATATGTCAGCAAATCAATATGATTCCAAGAAATTCGTACTACGGTCCTTTTATTGTTTAGGAAAAAACAAAAGTCCATTACCCATTCAATGTCTCGAATTATATCTGCACCGCGATAGAGCATTGATCTTAAAATTTCTGTGGTCATGATGAGACAAGAAGCCTCTGGCCTCAAGCTTACATCACCAGTAAGAAGCCCAACATCAAACTTCCCACAGAAATCTCTGTATTTCTGATTGCTGATGGTTTTTATTGGAGCAGTATACACAGCTCTGGTGCAGTGCTGCATGAACGAAGTTCAAACATAAACTTATTAATAAATTCAAGATATTCCTTCATGTTATCATTCAAATTGACTGATAGTATTTTTACATAAAAAAGGGGGGGGAAACTTAACAATGTTACAAGATTTGGTCAGATTATCATGCGGGTAGTTGAATAAAAGTAATACTCTCTGTCTCATTACAAGTACCATTTAAGGTAATGCACAAGAAAATGATTGATTATATTGTTTTTTATAGTGTTGGAATATTTATTAGAATATTTCTAGTATTTTCTATTATTATTGTCCTTGATTTAAGGAGATAATTAAGTTGTAATCTCACTATTTAAACCAGCTCATGATGAGGAATAAATCAGAATAGCATTTATCCATTTCTTTCAACTTGGTATCAGAGCCTCTTCAAGATTCATTGGGCCACCTGCTATCAGGTTTCCGTTATTGGCCACCTACCATTTATGTCCACGAGCCAAGGAGGCAATCCTCACCTCACAAGCCGGTTTTGTGGGGTTGTGTTAGGCCCAACCACGATTTCTAAGATATAGTAACATAATGTGTTCAGTCTAAGATGTCCTTATGCAAAAGTATAACATCGCATTAATTGGAGTGGTTGAAAGTAGTAGTGGAGTAGTTAGGTGGATAAAAAATTTGAGACAGAAATATTCCAAACATGACTGAAGCTAAGCACAATGCCCCAATGATACTGAGCAATAAGGTTCATGGTGTCAAGCAATCACACCGCCATGAGGCAAAAAAATGGAAATAAAGACACTGAACCAGCAGTCAAAAATTCAGGCATACTTTCGATGCTAGAGCAAAGGCATACTCGGCAACTACTGTCTTTCCGGCAGATGTGTGAGCAGCCACGAAAACAGATTCTCCCTTTTCAAGATAATAAATAGCCTGCAATCATCATACAATAAGGAAACAAAATAAAAAAATATAAAAACAAATGAAAGTAGTATATTCATGCTAGAGAGGACACCGGAAGATAATTTGATATAAATGATTTCTCGTAGTTAAAAACAAAATGAAAAGTTTATCGACTATAAGAAAGTATAATCTATTGCAAAATAAGTTACAAAAAAACGAGTTTCTTCAACAACAGTTGAATCATTATAATCAATACCTATATATAAAGGGGATACCAAATTTTTGTTTAGCCTTTTAATCTTCCAACTTAACACTGCATTTAAACTATTTAATTTATAATGAACTCGTTCTTTACCCAATCAAATAATTTAATTTTCTATCCTATATATAAAAGTGATACCAACTTTTGGTGTAACCCTATTTTTTTCCAATTTAACTCTTTGTTTAAACTATTTTGTTTACAATTTTTCCCTTCTTTATCCAATCAAAGAGGGAAAAGAAGAAACAAAATGGGACCATAAAAAGCAGACAAATGGGCTAATTAGTGCCTGTCTGCATGCTAGTACAGAATAATTTAAAATGTGACTAGTGCTCCTTAAGCATATGATCCAAATCTGCAAAGCCCAATGATAGGACCCAAAATCATGAATTAGAAAATGGGATTGTATTGATATTGAAATGACCAAACCAGAGAAATAAGAAAGTTAGAAACTACAAAACCCCTTTTCCTGAGGAAGAGATAACTAATTTGGTTACCTCCTTCAACTTATATACTGATCCCTCTCCAGAATATTCAATAACTAATTCGGTTACCTCCTTCAACCTATATACTGATTCTCTTCAACCCATCCAGTTATTCATTTTCTCCCTCCTCCAACCAATCCCATGTGTGCCTCCCATCCCCTAATTCTTTCTGCGGGGATATATCCTTATACCTCCTTCATAAGTTTGCAGGCCTTTATCTATAGGCCCAACCTCCCCCCACCCACCCACACCCCTAACTCTCTTTTACCTCTTCTGCATAATGGGCCAATCATATTTCCTCTCCTCCTATACTGATGCTGAACCTGAATGGGCCTATCAGCCAATTGACAAATGGCTCCAAATAACATAGACCATCCCCTCCACTCAAGAATTTAGCATAGAATACAGTATAGACTCCCAATCATTGTAAAATGAACTGAACACGTTTGCAATTGCAATAACATGTGTCAATGGCCAACAACAAAAAGTATAAATTCTAACTAGTCACTTCATAAAATGAATTTGATCCGGGAAGCAAACTATAAAGGGAAAGGCATAGAAAGTAAGAAGACTAGTACAGAGTAAGAAAGAAAGAAAATAAAAGTTTTAGTAGATAAACGGAGAAAGAAAACTAGATTTTATTTCGATTTAATGACTGTACAAAAGCAAAGGTACAAAATATAGACTAAGGCACATAAATGCTAATAATGACCATCCTAAAATTAAGGAGATAATATAAAATAGTAAAAGCTATGTAGGAAAGGGAGATCTCAATAAAATACAATGATTTTGTATCAAAGTAAGGATGAAATGGAAGTATGAATTGAACTGTTTAAATCAGATTGCCATTGGTAGTTTCTCGAAGGTTGAAACAACAGATAAATATAGACTCTAGACCTCAATGATCGGTCACTTATTTGAAAACCTCCTGGGGACATTGTCACATAAATAGAGGATAATGCAAGTAAAAAGATCACTTTCCACTTTCCAGCCCATAAAAGAGTGGTGAAGGGAAACATTTCAACATAGTCATTATTTCTTAGTTCTTATTGTTTAAGGTCTATGAAACAATCATTCTATACCTATATTTGTAACTTCAATCATATGGTATTGAAGTATGGTCAAAGTACAGTGGTGACTAATAAGAAGATGATTAGCGAGGTAAATACCTTCTTCTGAAATGCATCCAATTCGAAAGGAAACTCTAATGCCATGTCAGGAATAAGTTCATGAAAGCGACCGGCAATTTCTTCACTGTCTTCAAGCTTAGCCCAAGCCTGCCAAAAGAATAGCTTTCCTATCTCAAGCATTGCCACAAAAACATAAAGAAAATAACGATGCATAACAAGACAGATGAACTGTTCTTTTGAGCACAAATCAGGACAACATCATTGCATAACCACTTACTAGCTTCTGCTTTTGTCCAACCACGTCACTTAATCCCTCCAAATGCAGTTGTGATCCTTCTGAGTCAGCTGATAAAATATCATCAAGTGACATTGCACTCTCGCTAGCTTTGCTGGATACTTCGGTCGTATCAACTTCAGCTTCCAACGTAACAGTCTCCCCTTCTGATAAATGACCTGAACAAACAGCATTGTCCTTAACCACAAAAGAGGTGAAAAAGAGTATGGTCTAGTAAAGATTTGGTTGCAGACTTGCAGAGGTTTGGTTCCTTTGATTATAGGGCAACACAAGGATTTCCAAACTTAAAATGTAGGCCGAAAGAACAGAAGTTATCAAAAAGTTATAAATGTATGTCATGTACCATCTTCTTCTTGTTCTCCAACAGCATCCTCGTCCCAAGCCTTCTTAAATAAGTCGTCAAACTGTACAGATAATCCACTCTGCATTCCAGCGGTCAACATGAGAAAAAAGAACATGTATATTTATTTGATTAATAACCAATATAATCAAGCAAGCACATTCTTAAATTGACCATATCCCTGGTACTGGTAGTGGCACCATCTGGCATAGAATGAGGGAATCTACAATATAAACTAAAAGAATATACACTGAAACAGCTTTCACAAATTTAGATACAGACAATGTTAAGGTTAGCTAACCAAATTTTCATCTAACGGGCCCTTTGGTGTATTCGCGTCCTTGTAAACATTCCATGACAATGGATACCGCTGCAAATAAAATAAAACAGACCTTGCATGAGTTTTATCAAATTTCAAACTGCAAATAGGATCAAAAACAAGTAGTACTTTTCCTCATATATGAATAATAAATAAAAAATAATAATTACCTTGAGCGCACCAAGGTCCAATCCTTGCTTTAGGCTAGGTGGTATTGTCTGCGCAGGGCCACCATTTAAAATTTCACGCACCCATTCACCATTAGAAGCACCAGGCGGAAGAGATCTATTTAGATTTTGCGAATCATCCAAACCTCCTGGCCGAAAAGGTCGATTGTTGATGCTTCCCCTAACAAAATCCTTCGCAGAAGTGCGTGGTAATGGTCCAGATTCGACAGCTCCTGATGCTAGATCAGATACACTCACCTAATACAACATCATAGGCACCAGTGAGAAGGTGAACAAAATCAATTAAGAGCAACTTAAAACTAAGTCTATTCTAACTTAACAAAATCTTTCCAACAAAGAGACAGACTGTGCTAGTTCATATTGTTATATCGAAATCTATATGGATCATTAATTGGGAAGACACATATATTAAACACAAAAGCACCTCACACCTCCTCAAACTTTGGCTTCCATTTTTCTTTCACTGGACGCCGAAACGGAGGTTCCCAAATTGGAACTACCACAGTCCGTGGCACTGATGGCTCGAGAGGAACTTTAGCCCTGTCAAACCAATCAAATTCCCACTGCTTCCCAACTTTTTCTGGTGCAAATTCATCCGTGTCCAATCGCGGCTCTAGATAAGTCTCTTCGATAAACTTCTTTATAGATTCAGGTGTCTCCTTAGGAAAGGCAGGTGGCTGAAATAAAGAACGCAAAAAGTTATCAATGACAATAAATAAACCAGTGTAGTCAAAGGTCTGAAGGAAGGGATACAAAAAGGTATAATCCCATCCATCGAAACTTGCTAACCACAAAGCCAACAAGGTGAATTAATCAAAATGTTTAGCGTGTGTTCGTTCGGGTGAGCCTTTTCCAGACCTCGGTTTTTAATAAATTTGATTTTGTAAATGTTATTAAAATTTGAGTTTGAACTTTGAGGAGAAGTCAAAGCCATCTATGCTTTGGATTCTTTACTTTAAAAGCATATTTAATATAAAAAAAAATGGTTAAATTTTTAACCTGCTGCAACATTACTTTCTATCACGTTAACTCAAAACAAGGTTTAGAAAGAAAGAAAAAAACTCATTTTAATTCAAAATGACAAAACATCTAGACTTTTATCAAAATCATGTTAGATTGGATTGCACATAAATTTGAAGGAATTGAATACTCTTAGAATTTTGGTTGGGCCTAGCTAATACCAATGTTGTCAATTGCGGAAAATAGTGGTTTGTTCAAATTATGCTATGCTATAGTGCTATAGCGCCACTATTTAACAACACTTTGTATTAAATAGCGTATCATGGAACAATAGCGGCCTGTTCAAATTCCACAACAATATAGCATTGAGTGCCGCTATTTGACAACATTGGCTCCTCATACAAAGCCGGTTTCTATGGTGAGGGACTGCCCCCGCTTATGCACTTATATGTTCCTGTCTTATCTCATTCGATATGTCCAACTCGTGACAGAATAACAACCAGTTGTCAGTCTTCGGTAGTCGATACACTTAACCACAAACCAACCTAGGGTTTTGTAACTGAAAATCTGAATCCTGTATTTTTACTGCAAATGCTAGTATGCTTGAGTAATTCTTTTATACGAAAACACCAATAATTCATTACTCTGTGGAAAACCTACGCCTACTACATATATCAGATTCAAAAATCTCGTATAATACATTACTGAATTTGCTAAATAATTAAGAAAAACAATTAACTAATTAATCACTCAATTGCGTTGTGAATAAAAAAAAACTGTGATTAAGAGCACAGAGAAAGTAACAGAAGCAGAATAGTTGAAGAAAATAATTAGGTTAAAATTGGAGTGATAGTGTGTTGAAGAAGACGAAGTAAAAACCTAACCAGAATGAAATCGGGAATGGAGTGTTGCGGTTTGGGGCGCTCCACCGTGGACAGCGGTTCTACACGGAGGTGGCCGCTGTGGCCGGAAAACCCGACCCGGAAAGAGAGTTCGTTAGATACTTTAATCGGATCCATTGGAAGAAGTAAAATGCAGGGTTTTGATTTTCGCGGGTTTTGGGTGAGACTGTAAGAAGGTTAAAAGGACACTCACGTAAAATTGAAGTGAAGTGAAGCGCAACTGAACAAGTAAAGTACAATCCAACGATCAAAGTAAAGTACTTATTTTTTTTGGTCAAGTTTTTTTAATTATAAATAAATAAATTATCTACCAAATATAAATAAATATTTAATTTTTTATTTTTTTAGAAGAATGAAAAAAATTATAATGACATGTTTAACTATTGTTATTTTTTTTATAAATAAAAGTTAATTTGAGTTAGATTCGATGACTCGTCGGGATTGAACGTGTATTAAGGATTGACGAAGGACGAAGGTTAAGAGAGAGATTTTGAATAGGTAATGATTTGTAAACTCCTTACTAACTAAATCAAACATTCATTGATACATTTTTCTTTCTCCTTCATTAATACATTTTTCTTAATAAGTGTGAAATGAGCAAAAGACTCATTTAAAGTGGGACGGAGGGAGTATATTTTATTTTTGGATTTTAAGAAAATACATTCACACCTTTCTGGAAGCATCATCGATAAATGTCACCAAATACACTCTACCACGAAGAGTCTCCACTTCCATAGGTCCACACGCATCAGAATACATCATATCCAATATATTATTTTCAACTTTGAAGTTCTACTAAAAGATACTCTATGTTGCTTCTAAAACAAACAACAATCATGATAATTCAACTTAGTACATTTGTGAGATGCAGCGAGGAACTTCCTTGACAAAATTTGCAATCCTTTTTCACTTAGATGAGTCATCCTTTTATGCCACAAATCTAGCAAAGCAAAATTATTGGCCACATTCGAGCAATCTTTGATCAACTTAACTTGATTTTTGTAAAGCCTTAAATACACGACGCCTCTGGCAACCATCAATGATCCTTTGGTAGGTTTCCACTTTTCATCGCCAAAGTTGTTTTGAAATCCAGCTAAATCAAGAGCATGGACAAAGATTAGATTTAGACGCAAATCTAGCACATGTCGCACGTCCTTCAATATTAGTGTGAAACTGGTATTGGTTTGAACACAAACATCACTAATTCCAATAATACCTGCAATTATATTGTTACCTATCTTGACTTTGCCAAAGTCTTCTACTTTGTACATCACAAAGAATTCTTTGTTGGAAGTGGCATGATAAGAAGTTGCAGAGTCAACGACCCATTCAACACATGAATCTACATTGTGACATTATTCTTTTTCAACATAAAGCAACACTATTTCCCCATCACCTACTAGGGTTGTGGTATTTTAATTGTCATATGGTCTTTGATTCCTCTTATCCTTCTTTTCTTTGCGCTTCAAAGATTTGCAATTTCTTTTGATGTGACCTTCTTTTCCGTAGTGATAACATTTGAACTTTTTTTTTGAGGTTGAGACTGTGATCTGTCTTTGGATTTAATGAATCTCCACCAGCTTTTACTTCTGCCCCTGTTCTCCGTGACATGGGCTTGAGAGCTACTTGATCATATGTGTTTCTTCTTGTTTCTTCATCGAACATGTTGTCTTTAACTTTGGACAAAGTCAGCGCTCCATCTTGAGCATAGCTGCTTACTGACACCACCAAAGTTTCCCAACTTTATGGCAAAGAACTCAAAAGCAACAATGATTGTAATTCGTCATCCAACACCAACTTCATGACAACCAATTGGTTTAGCAAGTATTGAAAGTCACTCAAGTGCTCGACAACCGATCTTCCCTCCCGGTACTTTAAATTCACCAAGTTTCTAATAGCGAAAGTTTTGTTTTATGCGGTATTTCTTTAATACATCTTTTCAATGTTCTTCCATGGAGTCTGGGCATTCGTCTATGTGGCCACACAGTGGAATACACTAAGATCCACCCACTTCCTAAACAGACTAACAACCTTCCGATAAGATTTTTTTTTAGTCTACATTCGTCACTTTATCTGGCTCTGTGTCTCCCTTTTCTACAAGATCATACATATCCTTGCAGTAAAGTATAACCTCCATTCTTGACCTCCAAATGGAGTAGTTTGTAGAGGTGAGTTTAATCATCATACTAGTGTTCTCCTCCATTTAAGGGAAATTGTTCCATTCTATACGACTTAATCTGCCACTGGACGTCCATAAAATGATCTCTTAAAATATGTAACATAAAAGGATACGGTTGCCTTAAAGATCACCTTCAAATAGGTTTTGCAAACAATGAAGTTGATTTTTCCAATCTTTCATTATGCGCTTAATTATAACAGGGACTGGAAATGTGCTAAAGAAATTTGCTCTAGAGTTGTTGAGGTCTAGGGTTAGGGGTGGCAAAACGGGCTCTACCCGTCGGGTCAGCCCATTTAACCTGCCATTTTAGGCAGGCTGGGGGTGAGATTTTGAGCCTATCTCTCTAGTTGGTATGCCCCTGTTAAGCCCGCTGAAAAACGGGTCATAGCGGGCGGGCCCGCGTGCTTATTAAACTTTCTTTTTTTTACTATTAGTGACCAAATTTTTAATTTACACACCCAATAAACAATTGGGCCAAGTGATACCAACCCAACCTCAAATTGTCTCACTCTCTCTGATAGTGATAAGTGATAACCGATCACCACTAGTCCACGACCTCTAGAAAAAAAACTGATTCACCACTACATTATATTGAGACTTATTTCATGTTGTTGGATTTATTTTGTAATTTGTTTTATGTTGGATGTATGGTGGATTTATTTGAGATTTGTTTAATTTTAGAGTCTTTATATTGAATTTATTGTTTTTATAATAACAGCGTTTTTGTTAATAACAATTGACAAAAAAATATTTTAAAAAATAGACGGGCCAGCCTGCCAACCCACTAGTCCTCCTTTAGGCGAGGTGGGGTGTGAGTTCGAGTCCACCCCGCCGCACCCCATTGAGTCCAAACGGGTTAGGCTGACCCGTATTGCCATCCCTACCTGGAGTTCAAGCTCCTAAACATAGGTAAAACATATTTTCCTTGTTGCAACCACGTTGCAAATGCAAACTTTTCCTTGAAATATGCATATAGGATTTTATGTCGTAAAAATGTGGCTCATTATGATTCAAACTTGATAAGACTTAAGACCACTCTTGAACAATTGCGGGTAATTTACAACTACAATAAAAATTAGCTACATAAGTAAATTTGCAATTGTCACACACAAACTAATTTGGTACCCCCTAAAAACAAACTAATAGGGATAGGCCCACGGCCCATAAAATATTGCATCGAACGTGTCTAACTCTGGTTGATTCTCCAGAAACTTCTCATAATCTCACACTTCACCCTTTATATAACCATCTTCATTCTTCCTACGCCATTTCTTTCTTATTCTTATTTCAAACACAACAAACAACTTCGTTGATTCTCATCTCCATATTCGAAAAAATCGAATTCTCACCATTCACCATCACTATGGTAAGTTCCATTTTCTCATCTATTTTTTTTTTATATTCTTATTATTACATGTAATAGAATCAATTATATCTCTATGCATGTCTTTGAAATTTGTTGAATTCTGTTCCTTTTACTGTATAATTTGATTTGATCGATAGGTTTTAGCTTTGGTGGATATTAGAAGTTAATTTTTTGGGATTTGTTTAATCTCCATTTGTAGTAAAATGGTGTACAATTATTTGTAATCGATAGTTTGATTCATTTATCTTTTGTAATTTTTGGATGTGTGATGAATATTGTTAATTTCTGCTCGTGTGAATATTGTTAGTTTGATTCATTAATATTCAGATTTAATTGGATTCTTGCATGAGAAATGATATTTTTGTATCAAATTTTTCATGTCAAATACCCCATCCATTGTTTTGATGTTAGATATTTGAAAGGTTACAAACACATACGGTGTCGCATATGATATTTTGATGTTCAAATAACACGTTCTCGTATTATAGTTCTTCTGTAATAATTGATGATACATTCATATTACTAATTTAATTTTGTACTTTCTGATTTGTTGCAGACATCATATTCAAGGAGATCAAGGTTAGTTGCTTTCTGAATGTTCAAATTTGCTATTGAAATTTTGAATTCAAGTAGCGTGCGTTTTTGCAATGTGGCTTATGCGTTTGATTTTCGTTTTACAGGTATTCCCCCTCTCCCTCGCCCTCGCCTTCTCCATACAGGCGATACAGTAGGTCTGTTTCCCGGTCTCTTTCAAGGTAGGATTCGTGACCCCTCTATTTTTAATCGAGTTAACTTTTTAAGTTGATATAGTTTTGCGTGTTATTGCTTCTCTGTTATATTTTTAATTATCTGATTATGCACTCATGTTTAAGTTGTTTTGTTACGGTGATTTAGGAGCGTAACACCAGATGTGGAAAATCCAGGAAACAATTTGTATGTGACAGGACTGTCTCCTAGGATCACCAAGAGGGAACTGGAGAAGCATTTTTCTGCTGAGGGAAAAGTATGTTCTTCATTGTCTTCTATTCATTTAATGCTTGTTTTTTAGTTTTAAATGGCTTATTATTCCTTGAAATATAAGTTTAAATATGTTGGTACCCTTGAATTTCTTTTGTAGGTGGTAGATGTCCATCTGGTTGTTGATCCATGGACAAGGGAATCCCGTGGTTTTGGATTTGTGACAATGGATACTTTAGAAGACGCTGATCGTTGTGTGAAGTATCTGAATCGCTCTGTACTTGAAGGCCGTGTTATTACTGTTGAGAAGGTACACTTAATCAACAATGTCTATTTTGGGGCTTTGATTTAGTTGTTTGATTTTTGTTCAACTTCACTGTATTGATTATGCATGGATGATTTGCTTTTGTGTTCTTTACGAAATTTGTAAGATTTATGCTTCTTTCCATTTGAAGTTTCTGTGGCAGCAGGTTAGGGTGTGAAGCAGCCCTTCATCAAACTCTCAAATCACAACTAAACAAATCAAATCAAATCAAATACATCAACAAGCATCAGACCGTTGGGGTTGTATGCCCTGCATTTCCCTCTTTTATTTTTCTTGCATTTATAACTTGTTATGTTCCCTTCATTTTTATAGCTATTAAGTCCCTCTTATGACAAAGGGTTTATAAATATTTTGGCTAAACATTTAATTTTTTGATTTTGTATTGATGTTGTTGTTGCTTATATTCATGTGCATAGCAATACCCTATCCTCATACTGTGTTCTTCATTTACTGCAGGCCAGAAGACGACGCGGTCGAACCCCAACACCTGGGAAATATCTTGGTCTCAAAACTATTCGAGGTGTGTTTCATTTTTTCTTTTATGATTGTCCACCTTTTTTTTTTTTTTCCTTTTTTCTTTTTTCTTTCTAATCTAATCCATATCATTTTGTTAAATTCAGGACGGCGATGTTCTCCAAGCTACTCTCCTCGACGATCTCCTAGCTATTCTCCTTATAGAAGAAGCTACAGTCGTTCGCCTTATTCGTCGGACCGAAGTAGGAGTCGCTCTTACTCACCTGATTACAGGCGAAGGAGGTCTTACTCTCCTGACGACTACAGGCGAAGGAGGGCTTACTCGCCATACTACAGTCGACGCAGATCGTACTATCGTTATGACCGGCACAGATCATATTCTCGGTCTCGCTCTCCTTATAGCAGGTCTCCTGTCAGAATGCGTGACAGATGCTCTCCCCATGGTTCCAGATATGAATCACCTGATGATAGCTACTATGGAAGATACCGTTACAGGTCGGTTTCTCGAAGTGTCTCACCAAGGCCTAGGAGGTCAAGGAGGAGGTACCCGCGAAGTGCCTCTCCTGTTCGAAGTGTCTCCCCCAGGCCAAGAAAGAGATCAGGAAGGAGTCATTCAAGAAGCTCCAGAAGGAGTGGTGGTTATTCGAAAGTTAAGCATTCTCGATCAAGAAGCTCCAGTGTGAGTGCGAGTTCAAGATCGTTTTCAAGGTCCAACACTCCTGGAACTACCTCTCCTTCAAACTGAACAGCTAGTCTATCCTAGATTTGCTTTAATAATAGTCTTAATCGGTGTGGAAGCGTATGTAGAGTCGTAGATGGAGTGTTTTAGTTCTTTAGTTATGTTCAGGACTTGTGTTAAGACACCTAATGTTATGTTATATACCATGGTTACTTGGATTTACTTTTCAAAGTATGTTTTTCGTTTATTGTTTTTCCTTATTTTTGGAGTTACTTGACAATAACTAGTTTACTTCCAAGAAAACATCCTTAGACACTATTTTGTTTCAGCTCTTTTGAAAGTCTTAATGCTACCCATGAGATAAATATTACACCAACTCCATTCATAACTGGATTAAGTTAACAAGATAAAACAGCAACCCCAATTCCAAAGTTATCATTGCATTACATAATGAGCAGTCAATAACTTCAAAAGTTTACTTGCAGCTTAAATGATTGATTTACGAGTTTTTGTTCTAACCGAGTCAAAACCTTGAATTGCTTTATTTTATTTTTTTTGAAGAAACGAATTGCTTTATTTATTATCTCTGTGATATATTTACTTAAAAATATTTCACAACCCCACAAAATCAAATGAAAAATAAGACTCAAGCCTAAAATAGTTTCAATAAAATTATGCCCTTCATAAGCATAGCACTTAAACTTTCTAAAGGAAACAGACTTATTCCACTGAAACAGAATGAGACTAGTCCATTACAAATACCAATTTGGAAGGCCAAGTAAATTTATATAACAATAGAAAAACAAAAATATGAAGTTACAATTTTCTTTTTCTTCATATATATAGAAGCAGATGCATCGAGAGAAATGGAACTTATTATAATAATACAGTTGAAACCTGATTCAGCATACTACAAAGAAAGGTATGTTCTTTTTTATTCATGACTATATACTTCTCATGAATGCAAGGGATGTATCCAGCTGAAATTATGGTACACGGCATTCTTCTATATTCCAAATTTCCTTAGCATACTGAGCAATTGTCCTGTCACTGCTGAACTTCCCACTCCCAGCAGTACTTAAAATGGACATTTTTAGCCACCTTTTCTTATCACTGCACCATGCAAAACATACCAAAAAACAATACATACACTTAGGTCAATTTTATGGCTGAAAAATGGAAACTGTTTTGAAAAATTTGCTTCAGCAAAGTGACAGGTTGACCTGTTACTTTTGCAAAAAGAGTTTGAGTTAATTAGTGGTTGAATGTTTGTAATCATGATTTTAAATGAACTTGAATTTGTAAAATAGTTTGGAAATGATTTGCTTGGTATAAATTTCAATCTAATGCAAAAACTACTTTCTATTACTTCTAGTAAAATCCAGATAGGAAGGTAAAATCAATTTCGATTCAATGTCACCATACATCTAGAGTTTTACTAAAATAACGCCTAATAGGTGATGAAATCAACTTCGACACTCTACGGTGAATGCAAATTCTAAACTGACTTTAACCATAATAAACAGCTAAGGGGGAAACTAAAGGGAGAAAATGTGAGAGATTGAATCTTACAGATATGCTTCGTCTACTTTTTCCTGAGCATCCACGTAGCTCGGGAAGTCATAACCAACAAGAAAGTAATCACCGCGACCATAACCAGAATCTCCTTCCAATGAATCAAGCAATGGGTTGTAGTCATAGCTTCCAAACACCCCACTCCTAATAAACTTCTTTGCCTCTTCAAATCGAGGATCGGGTTTGAACTTCAAATCACAAAAAATGTTAACAGAACAATCATTATGAAAATTTTAGGGCCTAGTTACTTCCTAAAAATATTTTTCGGTTTTTCTTTTCTAAAATTTGTGTTCATTTTAAATTGCTAATAAGCAGATGGACGATTCATGTAGTGAACATTGTGTTAGAGAGATGATGGAAGGAAAGCTAGGAATAATGCATTTTCAGAAACAATGAAAACAATGGTTTAACATCTTAAAATAGTAGATTCGTTTTAAAAAATTGTAAAAGAAAATGGTGAAGAAATACGAGATCTATATTATTTAGTGTTTATCAGTTGAAGTGAAAATGAAAAAGGAAAACATGGGAATTAAACTGACCCTTCGAGCTTGTTTGGTTATTGAAAATGTTCTGTTTTTATTTTTAATTAAAAAGTATTTTGCAGAGAATAATTTTGCAGGCCAAACAGATCCTAAAGTTCAAGGAACTTGGTGTACATTTCTATTAGCTTATTTTGAAATTTTTTTTGCAGCTTTGAGCTTTCTAAAAGAGCTTTTGAAATTGAAATAAAAAAAATAATTTATTTTCTGCATATGTACTTTGAATGAATGCAAGTACATACCAGTCCATTCTCTCTTTCCTTTCTCAGTCGAGGGACATCATCCGCTGTCGCACCAAAGAGGAAAAAATTCTCCTCACCAATCTCCTCCCTGATTTCCACATTAGCTCCATCTAAAGTACCTATAATAAGGCACCCATTCAAAGCAAATTTCATGTTGCTTGTGCCACTTGCTTCCATGCCTGCAGTACTAATATGTTGGGATAGTTCACTCCCCGGGATAAGCACCTCTGCCACCGATACATTGTAATTTGGCACAAACACAACCTAAAAAAGGTTTGAACAAGTTTCATTACAATTTGTTCCTTGATAAACATATCATCACAATGACTGTATGCACCACCACCAGGCACAGGTATGACAATTTATGAACAAGGCACTTTGTATCTAAATTTTTCAACTTTCTATAAGCAAAGGCACTAATGAAATCTTAAAAGTTGTGGAAAACGAAGTTACCTTCAAGTAGCTATTGACCTCAGGATCACTGTTTACAACAGCACCAACATCATTGACCAGCTTGACTATCCGTTTAGCATTTGTGTAAGTCGCAAATGCCTTTCCTCCAATCATGACAGTGCGTGCAGTTGTACTTTTCCGTTCTTCAGGGCTCATCTCCTATATTGTTCCAGTTACAAGGAAAATATTTAGTATAGTCATATTTTTCATATAATGCTGGGATCTTTTTGAAAAGGAGTAATCCTTGAAATGGTTTCTCTATAGATTAGGGTGCAGTCATGTAGTCGTATAGTGACTTTTGTCACCAAGTTAGTCTCTCAAAGATTTAAGTGTCCTTATATTAGTCCTTCAAAATATATTTCTGCAAATTTATTTAGAGGAATTTCAATTAGTCTCTCAAAGATTAAAGTGTCCTATATTAGTCCTTCAAAATATTTTTCACCAAATTTATTTAGAGGTACTAAGTAATGATACTGACACAAAGGGATGAATTTGGTGTCAATTTTGAACTTTTGAGGGACTAATTTGGTAAAACTTCATTTTAAGGATTGATATGGCAACTCTTCATTTTTTTAATGGACTAATTTGGTGACAGGGATATCGAGAGAGCTAATGTGGTAACACTCAAATCTTTGAAGGTCTGAGTTTTTCTAAAAGTAGTAACATCTAGATTAAAGCGGATGAAATATTATACTATGTTCAACGACAGAGGTATTATTAAATTTCAACAAAGAGAATTTCAAAACTGTACTCTATCATGCAGAGGACTGTTTCTCATACCTTCAACTTTTTATATCTATAGATCACATAAAGAATGTTTAGTAGCTGCCTCTTGTACTCGTGGATACGCTTGACTTGAATGTCAAATAGACTATCAGGGTCAATGCTCTCCCCTGTCACCTTCAGAACGTACTGTGCCAAACGCTGCTTATTAGCCATCTTTGCAGACGACCACTCTGCTTGCAGATCTTCATTGTCAGCAAACTGAAGGGAAAAAACACCAGTAATTGAATGTTAGGATGTTTCAATAATAGGAATCAGTTGCATGTAGAGAAGCATTCGGGTACTCACCTCTCGAAGACCTGTTAATAAGTCAAGATCGGTTACCCACTTATCAGTTTTTAACCACTTGGTGATTATTTGGCTTAGCTCAGGACTGCAAAAATTGATCCATCTTCGAGGTGTAATGCCATTAGTTTTATTTTGGAACTTTGTTGGCCATATTGAAACATAATTTGCAAATAATTCTGACTTCAATATATCACTGTGTAACTGGGCAACTCCATTCACCTATAATAGACGGCCCAACATGAAGTAAATAAGTTTCGATTGAAATCAATTTCACAAATAATATAGAGGGTTACGGAGAGAAAGAAAATCAACCATTAAAAAACTAGATGGTGTCAGTTACATTGATCAATCAACCTTATACGTGTATTTGGAGAAATTAGAGGACAGAAGACATCAATAGGGTAAGATGGATGAGATTTAAATAAGTGTATCACTTACAGTATGAGCAGAAACCACGCACAAATTTGCCATCCGAACAACTGGCTTCTGGGGATTATTGTCCAAAATACGCATGTTGGAAAGTTCACTCTCAAGATCCAGTCGGGTTTTACTTATCATTGTAGTGAACTGCATGCATTTTACGATTTACACAATGAATAAGTCAGTACACCGTTCGCTGAATTTATTAAAGAGAAACAAGGAAAAACAAGAAACTTACTCTTTTGTCAATTTCTTCTATGATTTCCATGTGACGAGGAAGCAGTTTCCACATTACAGATTGAGACCATTTCTCCAATGCTTCGGGGAGGACAGTGTGATTGGTGTAAGCAATCGTCCTGGTTAAGATATAGCACATATTTTAGCAATAAGGAATACAGTAATATGCTACAAAAAAATAAACCAGTCTAGAAATAAAGAAAATGGAAAACAACTTTTCCACACAATGCAATAAGTTCTGCAATTTACTGACTTTGATGTAACCTCCCATGCTTCATCCCACCCAAGCCCTTCTTCGTCCATAAGTAAACGCATCAACTCAGGTATCGAAAGGGTTGGGTGGGTATCATTCAATTGTACAGCAACCTTTGTCGGGAACTCGGACCAGTTCCAAGGTCCTTGTCTCCTCTCCTTGAATCGGGAAATGATGTCCTGTAATTGGTCGAAGATGAGAGTACAACATTCAGAATAATTTGTTAAGCAAAAGATATACCTATCCACACCATTGAATCCATAATACTTTCTTTGTTACGTATAAAGAACACTTAACATGAAAAGGAAAATAATCAGACGAGTTTAACTTACTTGGAGTGATGCACTGCAGAGAAAGTACTGCTGCTTCAGTCGTAAAAGTTTTCCACCTTCTGTGGCATCCCCAGGATACAAAACCGAACAAATCTACAAAACAAATTTTTTAATATGAAACTGCTTCACGAAACTTTATAATGGAGAAGACATGTTTATCTCTACGTATTTCATTTTAATAACTATAATAATAACATAATCTTTGACAATAGTTATTCCTGAACAAGATTCAAAATTCACTGATACAGACCTGTTGAGCTCGTGAGTGAAGCACTGAAGCAGATTCAAGTTGTCCATCATTGAATAAAAATAAATTAAAATCATCAGCGCAAGCTTTCGCTTCCCAGAGGCGAAGACTGATGGTGTTCTTGGTTTGGTATCCAGGAATTGGCACATCATAAGCTAGTGCTTGCATAACTTCTCCACCAATCCATTTTCGGCTGGCATACACACCAAACTATAAGTACTTTTATACTGCTGGCTTTCACTATCATAGAAAAGTCATGCACCAAAGCAGTGTAAAACTAATTTTCACGAGTAACTCATTACATTTACACTTACCTTCCGTTAGGGTTAACCTCGACCTGGCCAAAGAATCTGATCGGGTACAAAATGTCATGCCTCACAATTTCCCAAGGGCTAAACTTCTGTTTGGTTTTCATTTGATTATATGCATCAGTATACTGTAAATATGTCATATATTTTCATGGATTCAAAAGAAGGAATACTATAAATCAAACCTCGAGCCAGTCCTCAGCAACTTCCTCCTGACCTTCTTTTGCGATTATCTGTTTAAATAGTCCGTACCGGTACCTCAAACCGTACCCCCAAGCAGGTAAATTAAGTGTTGCCATGGAATCTAGAAAGCAAGAAGCAAGCCGACCAAGACCACCATTTCCCAGTGCTGCATCCTTTTCCTGCAAATATTCATGTTAAAAGGTTCAGCAATCGTGTTTTTATACTCTGGACATCAAAATCAACCATAGATATGAAGTAATTTAGATTTATAAAGGAAGCTTTCATTATGAGCGATGGAAGTTGAATTATTACTATTATTCTGATACACTCAACCAGTACTAAAGAAGAGAGATTGAAGAACAATTGCAACTTTCTATTACCTGTTCCGTTATTTCTTCAAGTTTCAGTCCGAACTTGCGCAAAGCATCAGCATATGCATCTTGAATATTCAAATTTCCAATAGCATTGGTCAAAGCTCGACCTTGAAGGAACTCCATTGATAAGTAGTAAGTTTGCTTGGGATCAACTTTGTGAAAATGTAAGTATGTTTCATTCCATTGCTGAAATAATTATCATCAACATAAAATAACAGCATTAGTCCTATCCAAACAAACAATACAAGTATACTAACCTAGGACTTAAATCAAATGCGAGGAAAGAACACTACGTATACAAAATTTGAAAAACAATCCTATTCAATCTATGTATTACAATTTCATTATCCTTAGTTAATTAGTTTTAAATTTTTAATCTCAACTATATTCCTAAAAAACGAATCACAACCTGCACAAATCCAATTTAATGTGACTGAAGTTCAGTTTAACCCAAGTTACAGAAATGAACCGTCACATAAAGAAGTTAAAAAGGAAAAAGGTTCACAATTTCACACGCACACTACACTGACCCAGTCAAATTGTTGGTATGATAAAAAAAAAGTATTTAAAGTAACTTGATCCTCAACCAATTCAACTGCTATTGAGGGTCTGTTTGGATTTACTAATTTGATTTTATCTACTGGCATACTTGTGAGACAGTTTGGGAGAGCTTATGGAAACAACTTATGACATGTCATTAACTGTTTTCAGTTTATTTCCATAAGCTCTCCAGGATAGCTTATGAAAACAGCTTTTAGCTTATATGAATACGGTTTGACTTTATTTTATCTATTGCTATAGAAATAGCTTATACATAAGCACTTTTATGATAAGCACTTAATTAAGTTTTTTTTATCAAAACATGGCAGGTCAAAAACATCAACAATGACACTTAAAGCTATAACAATACCATGAAAGTGAAATGTATGCATATTCCTACAGCAAAAGTGCACTTATATATGAATGAAACACCATTGACTCTCACAAATGATTAAATATTCAAAAACTAAAACACAAACATAGAGATCCCAATTCAAAGTAAATGTATAAGGAATTCATCATATACCTGAACGAGACGATCACGAACACTCTCAGCAGTTGCATAATAAGCTTGTTCGAGCTCAAACTTGAAAGGTGAAAAGTGAGGACTATACTGAGCATGGTAACTGATGTTAGAAGCAATCTCATCAGGTTTTTCAGCCAATGGATTTGCAACAGCTGGAACTTTAGCAGAAACTAAAGAACCACCACCACCATTAGTCTCTTCTATGGAACCCATTTTTCAAATCCTTATCTTTCTCCTATCACAAAACAAAACACAAAAAATTAACACTAGCCCATTAATCAAACTGTCACAAAAATATAAACTTTCTATAGTATACTTCAAAATGATCATGAACAAAAAGCAACCCAAGTGAGAAAAATGACAATTTACACTGCCATTAATCAAATTATCAAAAAAAATCTAAACTTTATATAGTATACTTCAAAATGATGATGAACAAAAAGCAATCCAAGTAAGAGAAAAATGAAAAAATTTACAGTAGCCCATTAATCAAACTGCCACAAAAATGGAAACTTATTATAGTATAAAATGAATGAAAATGATGATGAAGAAAAAGAGACCCAGTTGAGAGAAAAGTAGCAGTAGCAAGTTGAAGTTGAATAATTGAAGAAATGGTGAAGAAAGAGATTAATAAAAAAATGGAAAAAGAGAATCTTGGTTTGGAAGCATACGTGAAGATATTTGAAGGAATGGTATTGCTAGGCCAGAAAAAGAGTATCAGAAGATATGATGCTAAATGATACCTCAAGTGAGAGTGAGACACAGAAAATGAAAGAAAAGAAAAGGTGGAGAAAATATCTCAGAAGATGAGATCTTTTTAGTAAGTAAAAAAATATAATAACTATTCCATTTAATTCTTCAAAAATTGTAGGATTGTTTCCATGTCTTCTACACCGTGTAAAGTAAGAAAAGATTGAATCTAAGTAAATAATCAATCAAAATAAAAGACCGAAATTGATATCTACAACAAAAAAAAAAAAAACCAAAATTGATTAACATCTTGTAATTCAATTAAAATTTTGAAATATTAGTAATTTAGTTAGAAAATTCTTTTTAAAAAAAATAAAAAAATACTGATCATCAAAATCAACTAATATGATAAACGAGCATCCACATCCTTGCCACCCATATGGGTGGTATAAATGAGTCTCATTGAATACATTATATTATCTTACACTTCTCTATTATTTAAATCACTTAACTACATTTTCTAAATATCCATACTACTCTCCAAAACTTTAAAATGGGTCTCACAAAACCCTACGATATACATCACAATTATATTTTATATTAATATATAGCACCTTTTGAGGTGATAATTAATTTTATATTAATTTATAAATTCAGCAAAGAACAAAGCCACGGTAGTAATGCAGGGCTACGGTTGCCTCAATATGCCATTGCCAAAAAGCCAAATATCTTTACCACACTGACACAATGGCTTTGGGAAAAGTGAAATCATGGTAAGAGTCAACCGATAATTATGCTCTAAGAGCACCCACATTCATATCACACATATAGATGGTATAAATAGATCTCACATAATACATTTTATTATACAAAAAACATTGGTTAATGTATTACCATCAATTTTGACGGGCAATATGTATGTTTTAAGCTCAACCTTAATCATATAAAATATATTACGTTAATCAATTTTTTTTTTTCAAGACATGGTCAACCAAGTAAGTATTACATGAGTAGAACCTTAAATTAAAAATATTAAGATACAAAAATAAAAAAGAAATACTTTAATCACATCATTTAGTTTTTTTATTTGTATGTGTAAAAAAAATTAATCCAAAATTGTATCCAAGTAAATATTTATCGACATGGTTCAATTCTAATAACGAAATTTATTAATAAATTGATAGAGTTTAAAAGCTTAATCTAACGATAGAAAGAAAAGAAATCTATATTACTTCACACACATCTCATTTGTGCATGAAATAATCAACTAGCCATCAAAATTCAAAAGGATTTAATCAAATTTTTCTTTTTTTAATTGAAGTTGAGAAGTGAGCGTGAAGGAAGGAGGATTTGGATTTACTGATTTAGCATTGAGATTTGCAAAGTATGGAGAGAAAAGAAATGTAGCGTAGGATCCTAGTCCTAGATAGAAGATAGTTTTGGAACGGTGAGAAGGTGGACACGTGGTTGATTCTATGGAGTCGGTAGCAAGGGGAAGAAAAAGGTTAATAAACGAAACGAACGGTGAGAAGGTGGACCTCACGGACATGGATACAAGCGTCGGTGTGAGCTACGTACTTTCATATTCATGTGACATGTTTTTTTTAGCAGAAAAATAGGAATGTTATTCTATTCATAAAGATTTGAAAGTTTAGGCTACAAGTACAAAATAATAAGTCTAAAATATGAGATGTAAAAATGGATTTTAATGACGAACCGATAAAATCCAAGTTTCAAGTGTAGAAATTCTAATGATTTAGAATATAATCCGTTACAAAAGAGAAATTGTGAGAATAATGTTGAATGAGAGTTTTAAGGTTTAAGAGAGAAGAAGATAATTGTTGAAATAGTGATTGATTGCAAATGAGGCTCAATGCCAAGTTTAAATACAACCCTCAAGTTAAAAGAGTAAAATGACATAAGGTAAATATTATTTAAAATAAACTAATTATCTAACACTTTATTCTTGTAACAAAATATGTGTTCCAAGATAAATAAACAAAACGTGGAAGATATACTATTATACTTTAAAAAATATAGAAATAATGGTTTTGAATTTAGTATGAATATTTTCAGAGTATAGAGTCGACACTTCGAACAAAGCGTCATAACTTTGGAAAAAGACAATATGATGAAAATGATATTGAAGAGAAAATACAATCATCTAAAGGATTTTTTTAGAGTCAATCAATATTTTGTGATTATTGATTTTCCAATAACTTCATTGAAAAATATATTTGAGCGGTTGGAAGTATTTGAAAGTATTTTTGAATTTTTATTTGATGCAATGTTGAAATCATCATGTGTCACCTGTATGTACATGTATATATGCATGTATGTAGGTACGTACATATGTTCTTATTGTGTTGTACAGTTGAGCAAAAGTCTTCCTATGAAGATGAAGAAATCAATTCATATTACAAAGTTTTTCCTATGTTTGAAAACTTAAACGAACTTCAAAAATGTTGGGTTCAAGAAGGCATTCATGATATGAGGTAGTGAAAATGCTTCAGGATTGTCCCAAACTTCAAACTCTAAAAATTCAAAAGGTTTGTTTGTCACATCCATGTATAGTTACTAGATTTTACATGTTCTTCTCTTCATGTATTTTTACAAATCTTTTTTTTTTATCGGTTTGACAGGTGAGGTGTTCAACAACCATAAAGGACTGGGAATACCCATATCATGAGCCTAATTGTCTTTCCTCTCATCTAACAACATGTAAAATTATATACTATGAAGCTGCTTTCGAAGCTGATTTTCGATTTGCATCATATATTTTGAAGAATGCGAGACTTTTATAGGCTATGATATGACCATTACCGAGCCCCCAAGGTTTATAACTGTTTTGTAATGGTAGTTGTATATTATATAAGCTGATGTTTCCTTGTAAAGGATAGTTTTTTGAAGAAGCCTTGTAAAGGATAGTATTAGAAACATTTCGTAGAATCATTGATCAGGAGAAAAAATAGTGTTCAAATGGGGAGGATGTGATTTTCTTCCTAAAAACTTTTGTAACATTGGTGCTGCAACATTTAGCATGATCATAGTGATGATATCGACCTAGATATCTCGATAAATTTTATGTGTTAATCTTTCTACTTTCTATAATCTGCTATTCTGTGCACATTTCAGTTTCTATTCCAATCCAGTTTTAAGAATCTTCTTGTTGTGTCCAATTTTATTTTACTGTTTCATAACAGACTGCATGTGTAAAAGACTATATCATGTGTATTTTTATACTATCTACTTCTTCAAAGAAAGTAAAGTGTCAATGTATCAGACCAAAGTCGGGAATGGATTCTGAATGGATGCAACCTCTACTGTCTATGAAAGAAGGCGAGAGACCTATAGTCTCCTATGGGCTGTGAAATGGATTACTTCTGCAGTTTTGAATAATGCTCTCTTTGAAGTGGACTCTAAGGTAGTTACATTACAGATAGTATAAACGGTTCTTGTGGTTTAGCCTCTGAGGCTGGCTTCATTTCAAAATATTAGAAGGACTGTATTAGCTCTAACTCGAACTGCTTAGTTAAGCACGTAAGGCGATAAATCAGTATGGTTTCTCACTCATTAGCGAAGACGGGTTATATTTTTACCTTGTTGCAACCATACTTGATGCAGGGTCATATTTTTGTCCAAAAATATAAAATAAAGTGCATATATGTCAACATGTAAGTTGATGCAGGGTCATTTTGTGACATGCCAATAGACTTGATTCAATAACTTATCGTTCTGTCATAAAAAAAAGTTAACATATATCATTCCATTGTACTTGATGCAATGCCATTTTGTGACATGCCAATAGAGTTAATTAGATAATCTATTATAATCGATGTGATATTTTTGTATCAAAAATAACAATTCAAGACATAAAGTGATATTTTACAAGTGACATATTATGAAACAACGATATCAATGAATAAAGATTATGTGACAAAGTAAGAGATCATTCAGTGTTATTTGACTCATTTTTCCATGTTTTAAGTTTCATTTTTTCATCTTCTCCCTTGTGCTTCACAATCTCACCTCAGTTAGTCCACCAAAACATACTTTCCCACACTCAACAATCAAAAACCTTGAAAGTAATGAACACGATACAATCAAGAGCTGCATTGCATGCATTGTGTTGTATTGTATTAGCTATTTACTATCCGTATTCTATAAAACCAATGAACAAATTTGAGAAATGAATCTAATTATGCTGAGACAAATTGAGGTCTCTTGTCTGCAACACCAAATGTCTTATGTCGATTCTTTCTAGAATCTGTCTGAGGAAAGTCTGAAGAATGGTGAGAACCAATGGGAGGAGGACGAGAAGAGATTCTGTCTCTAAACTCTTTCCGGATTTCCCATAGAACCTCTTGACAATTCTTCATTGATGGCCGCAATCGTCTCACAGGTGCAAGACATTGAAAAGCAAGCTTAAGAACCTTTTGTACAGCTTTGTTTGAGGCTGAACTTCTCCTAAGCCTTGGATCCATTGCAATCACAGCTTCTCCTTGTTTCAATAACTGCATAGCCTGCATATTTATATGCAAATTGTGTTAGTTTAATGAATTCAATGATTCATTGTAAGTGTAACTACATTCATTTAATTCATTGTCATGATCATCATAAGATATAAAGTATGCTACGGTTTGGATTTCGTAGTTTTTTGTTTGATTTGTCTAAAGAATATAGATCATAGCTTTGCAAAAACATGAGGCAGGCTGATCTCATTTAGCAAAGACTATTGCATTGCTCTAATTTATTGCTTGTTCAGAAAACCAAATCGTTAATGGTAGCCTTTTGGTTATATCAGAAATGCCGGTTCACAAGAATAAAGAAATGATAAATTCAAACAAAGAATACACGTGTTTGATAACGACCAATTTTGCCTACGTCTCTGATTGCAGTTATTTTGTATTATGATTTCAAATTTGGGTTTAAAGAGTACAACTTGTATACAAATACTAGACTTAAGGCAGTTTTGATCAACCTATTTTCATCCGTTCACGGAATTGGTCCCTACCTATTTTTTGAACTCATAATTAAGTATTAACACTATCTTTAGGAGATTAGTTTGACATAAATACTTACCCATTTAATTGTAACTCTTTCATTGAGGGCTTTCTTTGGTTCAACTGGATGTCTTCCTGTCATGATTTCAACAAGTAACACACCAAAGGAATAAACATCACTCTTTTCGGAGAGTTGGCGTGTTCTCATATAATCAGGATCCAAGTAACCAGCTGTTCCTTTAACTTGAGTTGAAATATGAGTCGCATTAGGGTCTTCTGGAGCCAACCTTGCAAAACCAAAGTCTGCCACTTTGGCCCTTAGACTGTCTGTTATTAAGATATTTGATGCTTTGATGTCTCTGTGAATGATTGGATGATCTGTCAATCCAACAATAAGGATCATTGTAAGAGCATAAATAACACGACAATGAATTTGTTAGCATAAACACTTCTGCGACCGTTTGGGAGAGCTTATGAAAACAACATGCGAAGTCAAGTCAAAAGTAACTTATATGACTAGTTTTATAAAGGTATTTACCTGTGTACATATGAAGGTATGTAATTGCATGAGCTACATCGATCGCTATGTCTAGACGCTCACTAATTTCTAGTCCATTGCCCCTCACACCTGCATTAATAATTGAAAATCTCTATGACATTATATCATTTATATGCTATAGGAATTGATTATAAAGGTAATATATATTTCAGTAAGCCAGTTCTTAGACTTACCATCTAAATGTTCCCTGAGAGTTCCATTATTTACATATTCAATAACAATAATCTTATCATCTCCATGCTCCAAATATCCATACCACCTCACAAGATTCAGATGCTCAATTTTTGACAAGGTGTTTATTTCATTCTTGAACTCAGCCAAGTGTTTCTTTTGTACATCCTGTCAATAAACATTGCTATATCAGAATGTATAAAAACTAACAAAACTGTTTATGTTTGTTTCACTTTTGCACTAAACAAAATTGGTTCCAAAAGTGTAGAATTGATTTTGACATGTTTGGATGTGTCCGTGTCAAATTGATTTTGCCTCCAGAATCGATTTTAACTTGAAGCTAGAATTTTGAGTTCTTGCTTACACAAATTGATTTTTACCCTCAAGTTTATTGTTCAACTCACGTTTATGTCCAAACATAAGTCATTTTACATTCAACTCAATTTTAGTCTGAATCAATTTTACAAAATCAATTTGTTCATAATTAATTTTTGTCACCGTAGAACCAAACACACACCAACTTCAATCACATTTGAACTAGTTCTAGATATGAGAAATGATCAAAAATTGAACTTTTTCATGGCATACCTTCCTGGCACACTTTACAGCCACAAGAGATCCATCATAAAGCTTTCCCTTATATACAATTCCAAAAGCCCCTTCACCAATCTTATTATCTGGAGAGAATTTTCCTGTTGCCTTATAAAGTTCCTCAAATGAGAAATTTCCCATTCCAAGCTGACTTCTTGAAGTGCTAGTTGGTGTTGAAGATTGAGAAGTTTTCCATTTTGATGAACTCTTTGAACTATCAGATGATACATCTGTTGAAGCTGCAAATTCCAATAAAATCTTAATTTTACAAAACACATGCCTATGATCAAATATAAATATTTTTTTTTTCCATTTTCACAATCTCAAAACAAGTATAAATAAAGGGTTGACCAAAAAAAAAACATCATAATTAAATAAATTCACATAGATTACCAAATTGTAAAATATTTATGATACTTACATGATACTCCTCTGACTTTATTCCTTGAGGAATCATTTTCAACAGCTTCTGAGGTTGTTTTTGTTATCAATGCAAAAAGGCTTTTGAAAACAGACTTGAAATATGTCATAGTACTATGATTATGCTCATGATTGTTCTTATTTGTGCCATTGATATTGCTTGCACTGCCACTTTTGTGACCAACTTTCTTTCTTCTTTGGTTAGATTGATGCAAGTTTGGGCTTGATGGTTTCTTCATTTGTTGAAGCTAAAGAGTATTCAATTTCAATAACATCTCTTTTTAATCTATATAATCAAAAGGAATATGATTTAAGTTGCTTTCATCTTTTGTTGTCTTGTGTAATTTCAATCATACATGTTTTTCAAACTTTTTGTTTTGTTTATTTGTTTCTGTCAAACAAAAGTGTTTTTTTATTTTCTTTCTTTCCAAGTATAACATTTTATAAAGAAAGAGTGTTATCAGCTACCTACCAAGTCAAGGGATCAGCAGTCAAGAAACCAAACAAAAACAAATATTAAAATTTTTTTAACTAAATAAAAGAAAAAATATTTAAAACCTTTCCAACTCAATTTTTTTTAACTTAGTATCTAGCACAAAAATCGACTAGTTTGGAGGACCAATTTCATCGTCCTTCAGAGGAGGGACACAATTAAAACCCGAGCAAAATTTTGTATGGACGGACCTGAACACAAAAATTATTAATATTTTGAGGATCTGAACCTGAGACCTTGATGAATATATTTTGAGATATCAAGTCTAGGCCACATCAATTGCTATATGTATGGAGTTGGTCCATAGAGCTGAATGTGTCGTTATAAATTTATTAGTCACTGTACGCGGTTTCACATAGGTGACTTGAAAAGACTTTCCTTGGTCTTTGCTTTTTAGATAAGAAACGCTTTTGACGAAAAAATGGCAAATAGTTGTCTTGAAATAATCACTGACAAAATTTCGTTATAATATTGATTTGGCAGTGTTACAATTTACAAGGGTTGGTTGGGTAAGAGAAACTCAATTTTGTCACTGATACTTGTTAGTCACTAAATGATTGACTAAATACCATATCATATACAAAGGACAGTTTTTTTTGGTATGATTTACAATTAATCACACAGAACCTTTTTTTCCCTTAAAATATGAGTTTATTCTAAAGAAAATTTTCATAAATTCTTAACCAAAAAGTGGTGCCACAAGGCTAATATGGAAAATGAGAAAAGCCGGACATTTTTTTACATAAAAATGATGTATTTGCACATTAAAAATCCTGTATTACAACATATAAAAATGCATCATCTGTAATGCTTGAACGATAGAGAGAAAAATAATGAAAAATCAATATATGTTCCTATATATGGAGATTGGTGGCGGTGAGCAACAATTTTATTGTCGAAATAATATTTATCTTTATATATAATCCTCTTATATGGATCCACTCACGTCCTCAAATCTCAAAAGGTATAAGTTACGAGATATTCTAATGTTGAGCACATGAGTTGAACACACACCCGTAAAGGATATAAATCAATTCTTTATCAACTAAACTAATTTATGTTGGTTATTTTTCTAATAATTTGAACAACTAAATACAAGTTATTATTTGATGATTTTTGTTTGTTTAGTATTTTTACTCATATAACTCAAGAAGATATAGATTGACTAAGGGTAGGGTATGTGCTAGCTGTAAGCAAGTTGTACTATGATTATCATAAAGTACACTTTGATTTTTCTTTTGTTTCTTGTAGTGGAAGAAATTTGACAATTCCAGGAAATTGACATTCATGGGAGAAGACATTCCTGGAAATTAATTAGAAGATCAACAAAGCGTGATGTACTTACTTAACAAATCACAATTTTTCTCTCAATATTTTAATCATGTGCTTTTAAATATAAAATATGTCACTAACACTATTTAGCACAATAATTTGGAATATAACACAAGGTTTTCTACGCATGGCTTCCTAATTGGGCATAAAACCTTGTGGCTCGTGTGAACATTATACATTTCAATGTTTTACTTTCCTTTAATAAATAATGATGTGGTCAAAATGTCCAATTTATAAGTTTCATTGAAGCATCTAGCATGTCCATTTCAACAAGAAAGGAAAATCAAAACTTGTTAGAAACAACAAATTAACTTGTAAAAAAATTCTGTTTTAAGAACCGTTTTAAGAAATAATAGGGACCTTAAAAAAGTCATTTTACCTCATTAAACCATTGAGGGCTAAGATGATTAATTTGGAATGTGAATGACACCATAGTCGTTAGTCGATGTTGCAACAAACTGATGTACAGATTTGGTGAGTCAACTACGGCAGAAGCCATGTGGCTCTATCACACAATTCAATTTGTAAAAGACTTGAATTTGGAGAATATTATGCAGACTGGAATTGGGTGACTTTGTGGATTTATCCGAGACAAATAGATCAAAGAGATGCTAGGTTTTGTCATGTTTCTCAATCAGGGAATGAGGCAGCAAATAGTTTGACTAAATTGGCTATAAGACAACAACAGAACCCATATTTTAAGGACCTGGACCTGAATTTTCTTCTCATATAAAGAGTTTTGTTCAAACAAGAAATCTATTCATTTGCAGGCAGAATCAAATAAAGACAACGAGGAATGAGAACAAAATTGCATTCAAACTTAGTAACAAATTCTTGACTTAAAAGCCAAGGCTGAATTATGTAAATCATGTTTACAATGCCTAAAATAAATTTGATGAATCACAGCACAATTTGTGATCATGATTTTGGACAGCTTCAAAGAAATTTAAGTATCAGTATATTTTGTTAACGTGGTGTCAAATTCAGTGTTAATCTAAATTCATTAAAACTTGCACATAACTGTAAATTAATCGAAGTACTACTTTTCATTAGATTTCAATATTTCTGAAACTGAACAAGTTTCGATCTAATTGAGAATCATTTATCACATATTACCCTAAACATCGATGAAGCTTTCTAAGGTGCAATTGCATATTCAAATTAAAGTCCAAGGAAAAAGAAAATAAAAATAAACTAATGTTTCTACTTTTTCTTTATCTTCAGCCTCCGAATCCATAGAGGGTTCTTCCTTGTCTCTTCAAGGCATAGACAACATCCATGGCGGTCACCGTCTTCCTCCTAGCATGCTCAGTGTAAGTAACAGCATCACGAATCACATTCTCCAAGAAGATCTTCAAGA
>Ga0315914_1000455_pt1 | contig 50825 bp, 21 predicted proteins | sample MpolenodulesMG_FD_203920 | JGI IMG/M metagenome (GOLD analysis project Ga0315914, IMG submission 203920) | Medicago polymorpha root nodule microbial communities from Los Angeles, California, United States - elongated nodules | ecosystem: Host-associated > Plants > Roots > Nodule | place: USA...
TCTGTAAATCAATCAATTTGGTCCCTGCTTACGTGGCATCTGACGTGTTAAGCCTTGTAAGAGGTTAACGTTACACGTCACCTCCGTTAACAGACCAACTTAACGGAGGGACCATTTTGATGGACGTTTGTAAAATTCAGGGACTAAATAGCTATTTCACAAAATTCAGGGACGAATTTGGCCGATGCGTTAAAATTCAAGGACGAAATTGAGGTATTAGTCTAAACTTTTACTTACGATATATTCCTGTTGTTTGTTGCTAATAGAGTACAAGTAGGTGTAGTGTCACCATTGAACAATAGTCATCGACAAATGTTGAGATCAAATGTATGGTAGGGAGCATACTCAAGTTTGATGATTCAAAGTGTGGTTGCAAGGTATACACAGGCATATGATATTGTGTAGATGATAAACAGAGAGAAGAGAGAATGACATTTGCTATTTAAGAGAGACAAACAATAAAGAACCATGGTGGTAGCAAAATGAAAGGGAAAAAAATACATATAATTGATATGGAACTCCAAAATTTTAACTCAGGCATGATTGCTAAGTAAAATCTGAGTGTGACGTAATCATTGAAATAAGGAATTATTCGCAACATTGCACAACTCTCCTAGAATACAATAAATTTATAAATGTGCGTAAAACACATGAGAGTAACACAACTAGACCAAGTCAATTTAATCACAATTAATAAATCAATTAACAAAGGATGATAAGGGTGATATAACATACTAGAAATGATAGAATCTTCGAGGATAGTATTAAGGGGGAGGATGATATTCTTGATGAGATTAAGATTTTGTCTTGGCATAGGAGCTTGAATAGATTGAAGATTTTAACTTGCCTCTTTTATGAGTGGTGTTGGAATCCAAGAGATTGTCTTTTGAGATAGTTTTTCTTGTATTTTGGGAGCTTTTTTGGGTTAGTTGGTTGAGTTTGGGTAACCGCATATTTACGGTGCCTGTTGTTTGTTCCTTTATTTTGTGTTCTGCCGTCCTGTACGGCGTAGCATTCTAATAATATTATGATGTTTAAAAAAAATCAATTAAGAACAACAAATCTCTAAAAAAAAATATTTTCTATATTTCTCATTTAAAATATGAGGCCCAATCTATTTAAAAGTTTTAGAATATACATAAAATTTACAACAATCATATGTTGGGAAATCAGTCTAAATGTTCAAATAAATATAAACTAACGAAAATTTAAGATGTACATTCAAAGAGGTGGTTAAGTGTGTCTTTCTTAACAATTGGAGAATCCGACAAATGTAGAGAGATAGTGATAAGGCTAACTTTTTCCACTTTGGATCTAATTGTCAAGATTTCTTATCGATAATTTAGCGAGGTTGAATGATGAGGACTTGGACAGTTGTGTTAATTATGTATTTTTACAGGATTGCCCTTTAGGTCATTTAGATTGTTCAGAGACCCCTCAAAAATTTCAAAATGCTCCCTTTGGATCCCAACTTTCGAACATATTGTTCATAACTCCTGTCAGGTGTTACAATCCGATCTTCATTAGTAGCATACCAGATTGAAGTTTTAAGACAATTCATGTTACATCCCGATCTAAGATCATGTTTTATAATTAGTTTTTTTATTTGTTTATAAATATTGGAACCTCTCATTGATTTGAAACCAAATATTTGTCGAAGTTTCTGTTGATTCTAAACCTCTCATGAACGCGAACAATGTTCCCCGCACATGTAAAGGGACATCAAATAGCAACTTTGAATGAACACCTTTGAAATAAATAAATAAATAATAGGAAGAACAAAATTGGAAACAACACTCTAGTTTGGGTAAAATTTGAAAACAAGAGAAAAAACTTTTTCTCTTATTTCCTCTTAAGATTCATTGTGGGTTGAGTGACTTAATAAATTGGTAGAAACTAGAGGTTGTTCTTAGTGAGTTTGAGATCTAATTTCATGTAACCTTTTTCTATCACTTATTTCATAGTGGATTAAATAGTTGCTATATCCCCAAATGTAGGATATATTGGTTCGAACGGGGATAAACAAATATTGATGTGTTGGTTTTCTCAACTCTCTTATTTTTGTTGCAATGGTTATGTTTGTGGTTTTCCTTCACATTTAAATATAGGGTTATTGTTGTTTATGCTTGAAGCTATTTTGATTTGATTGCAACTTCTTTTTGCTCCACACATCTAAGTTTATCAATGTGATTTTAAGTTACGAATTCACAACAATCCAAAATCATTATTTTCGGTAAACTTCTCTATGTTCCACTTTGAACACATGATACTCACTTGATCAATTTGCCCCTTTGACCCACAGTGGACGTCAATAGGACCTGTGAACAATCTGAGAGGTCCAAATAGAAATTTCCGTATTTCAGTTGTTAGGAGAGATCATTATTAGGTAGCCCATAAATTGGCCAGACATTCTTCTGTTGAACCCAATTCTGATTGGCACCCCGTGTTCTATTGTAAACTAAATTCTTTTGGATTTGAGTTTGTTTGATGCTTAATAGTTAATACAATTATTTCCTTTAAAAAAGGAGTGTTTCCAAAAGAGGTAAACTTTTTTTCAGCTTGCAGTTTTTTTTTTTTTTGGACAATTTTTTTGTTACAGTTTTTGTGATGTTCATGTGTATACTTTTGGATAAAATCACAGTTTTTGTCCCGTTCGAAAATTAATTTCAGAAGGTTTTTTAGAAATATGAAACTTAAGAAAGTTATTTCTGGGACCTGGGAGTATACTCCTCCTCAAAGTTTTAGGTTCGATTCTCTCTGGTGTCAATTTGCGTGGGTTAATTTAGCTTTTCAAAAAAAAAAAAAAAAAGTTATTTCCTTCGATGTCATTGACTAATGAGTTACACTATGTCTGGTTAACTCACAGTGATATTGCCCACAAGCAGAAATCCAATGTTTTGCATTACACAACATTGTATGCTACCAACATTCCCCGTAACAACTTAACCAATACCCAATAACATGTTTAGCTTTAAACACTCAACTTCTTTATCTTTAAAAGATGAATTTCTTGGCACTAAACTATTTGACAAAAATACTTATGTTGACACTTTCAGAATTCAGATGATCATTGCATGTAAAAAAGTTATAGTATCTTTTTTTCATTGTACCGAAAAAAAGGTATAACGTCTCTATTAATCTATTAGAATAAGAATTTTAGAAACATTTTCTTTTTAATATTCTCTCTAGCATTTTTTTTTTTTTTTTAAATGAGATCGTTGTGGGGCTGACACTTAAAAAATGAACCGCTCCCATATGAAATGGTGGAAATCATAAATTTCACCAAATAAATGAAAGAATGTTAGAAGGAATATTGAAAATAGAGTGTTCTTAGCATTAATGTATACTGTGACGAACTATGAAATTACATGCGTAATTAAGGAAGGATTATAATACATGACTAATTAACTATAAATTGGTTGGTATTCAGTGGCATAGCCAGGGATTTTATAGAGCCTGGACAAAATAAAACAATGATAAGTTTTAGCGACAGCCGCAACCGTAGGTAGAGGTCCATAATGTTTTTAAAATGATCTCTTTAGAATTACCTACGCCTTTTTCCGTAGGTAAAGGTGGAAAACATGCAGTGACAACCATTTAACAATGACAGACAGATTTAGCTACGGAAATTTGCCATATAGTGATGGATTTTAGTCGTCACTAAAAGTCAAATATCTTGTAAATTTCTTGTAGCGATACAAAGAAAGTATGGGTTGAGTCTGGGCGCGTGCCCAGGCTAGCTGGGTGATAAATCTGCCCATGTTGGTATTTGTAGTTGATGCTCCCTCTAATCACATTTATAAGGAAAAAAAATATTTTTTATGTTCATTGAATATATAATGTATTTGGTCTATATATAGACCAAATACATTAGATATTGAATGAATTTAAAAAATATTTTTTTACTAATAAATATGACCGATAGAGTATCTTTTATAAAGGTGACACTAATGATCAATATACAATTGTCTCATGAATACCCATAAGAAAGGATTCCATAAATTAGGCACGGTACTACCTCTTTATTACATTGTTTGATATTTTTAATGTATATAGTTTTTATTTTACAAAATTGAGATCTTTCAAACAAAAAAAAATTACAAAATTGAGAGGATCCTTATCCATATAATATGAAGTGATGCATGGAAAATTACTCATAAGAAAGGATTCCATAAATTGGCACGGTCTTACCTTTTTATTACATTGTTTGATATTTTTAATGTATATAGTTTATTTTGAAGGAAAAATAAACCATATACATTAATGTATTGTTTATTTATGAATTAAATTTACTTAAATTTTATCACAAATTATTTTTCTTGTTTTTTGCCCGGCTCAAATAAAATTTACTTACAATAAAAAAAAACATGTTGAAAAATTAAATTATTGCATCCCTTTTAAGCTCATATATGACAGGGAACAAAATCCATCACTATATGGCAAATTATTTACATATATGAAAATTATTATGGTAATAATTTGCCATCACTATACGGAAAAGGCTCATATATGTAAATTATTATGGTGAAGGATACTGTTTTTCCTTTGTCCAAGTAAAGAATCGTGGAAACATGGATTCATTAAATGCTCAAACTTGATCTTGATGAATATCTCCACAAGAAAAACGAGTCTCCTAGAGTCTACATAGAAAGGGAACAAATTACTCGTTTAAAGTAGACAAGTTTGGTATTTGACTCATTTGACTCTATGATCTTACTCTTTGTTGTTATTCCATTTTTGTGTTTGCCACTAAACCCTTACACCGCATCTCCCATATTCCTTTCTTCAAATTATGAAACTTTTTCCCTTTTCTTCCCAACACAAAGAGCTTCCATGGAGATAGCCAACCAAGCACATGTCTGCATCTGTTTTATTTGATTAAGCATTTTCTTTTTTTAAATTGGGTGGGATATTTTGTTCAATAATAATATTTTGAATGATTTTAATCATTAATTTATTTTGAAAACTAAAGTTAATATGGTTATATTATTAAATAAATAATTGTTTGTTTCACGGCTCGAAGCATTATGGGTTGGATATCTCGGCTCAAATTTTCGCCGTGTTGCATCATATTACGACAGCTTTTGGAAACATTGATTCAATTCACATTGAAGATTTGATTAGGAGTGTGATTTGATTTAGGATTGACTGGGTTTGGTGTCTTATTAGAGATCATAAGAGCTCCTTTTTGTATGGTTTCTATGGTAATATGGATCTTTCTTACATTATTCACGCTGAGATTCTTGTTCTTTACCATTGTATGAATTTGTGTTGGTTATTGGGTTGTTTGTTGTTCAAATTCCCTGTAGTTAGTTTACAATATCCTGAATGTGTTTCATAGATTTGGCAATTTGATGAGTTTGATTGAGAAGTTCTCGAGTTAAGATTGGATTGTTGATTTGAGTTGTACCCATTATGATGCTAGAAATTTTGAGAGATTCTCTTGATTTATCCTCTGCTTATAATTTAGATATCTCTTTTCACATGTGTTAGCCAGCTTTTTGATGTTGCTATTTATTTTAACCAAAAATTTATTAATAAATTTTTCACTTAAAATACACCAAAATATATTCTCTTTAGTTAAGTATTTGGGACATAATGATAGATTTGAGATTATTTAAACGGTAAAAAAATTATAAAATTCAAAAGAATCTATAGGATGTAAATCTAGAGTTTTTTTTTATTAAAAAAAGAATTAAATTTGACATGTCTTGAAATAAAATAAACAAATGAATATACGTCCTAAAAATGTACAATTTATCCCGATGGTACCATTATTCTCATCAACCCACATAAGAATTCAGAGTTTGATCCTCTAATGCATTCGTCTCTATCCAATAAATAAAAGAGTGAAAGGAGAGCAAAGATGATAGAAAATATGCAGATGATTGGAAGAAGGGAAATGGCAAGAGAGATAGATATAAATGAAATGTTGTGGAGGCATGTACAGAAATTTTGTTAACCCTTTGGTTTCAAATTCGGATGCATTTATATGCAAGCGCTTTGAATCCTCCTTTCTTTATTTTTTTTTTGGTTAACTCTCTGGTTTTAAAGGAGAAAGACCTTTGGTAATTTTGGAGTTTAGCAATGACGTAAGTATTGTCTGATTAATAATTGTTCCACCAAAAAATAGAATTCAGGTTTTCGAACTTCTTTCGTTATTATTTTAATTTGGTGAACACTTCATTATTGATCCAAATTCAAACCCAACAAAATCCACCATTGATTGAATCAAACCAAATTCGCTCAAAACAAGTCCAAAATTTTGTGTTTTTCGAGGTTTTATGAGATTTTTATATAGTTTGAATTCTAAAATCCGAACTATATAAGATGCATGAGAAACTCATAGGGTGTGAAAAGAAACATTCTTTTTCATTTGCATTCCTTGTTTTTATGGTCATATGGGCTTTAGATTTGGGTCATTATTTTATGGGTTTTACTTTTCCCACCCTGCTGCCTTCTCGCGGGCCCTGCAAAAAATCCAAAAATACCCTTGGTCTGGATTTCGTTTTCCGAAACAGATTGTTAGTGTTTCTGGAAAATACAACCCAGACATATACAATATGAATATTTTGTGTCTTTCTTTGATGTTAAGGTTCTTTGTTGACCGTTATCGACCCCCGCATAAGCTGCAATGCAATTGCAGAGGGTCGTATGAGCGGTCAACAATGACCATGACACCACAAACACTCCTAAAACCTACCTAAAAAACTAAAATGAATTGAAGAAAATGTAAGAAAGGAGGTGAAGAAGAATGAAGGAAAATGTTAAAGATCCAAGCCTTTTTATAGCCTTAAATAAGTCACAGGTCTTAATTACAGTCAAATAAAACGTGTTCCACATTCAAAACCGTCAAAAAATGCATTCAAACTCCACGAACCGGCCTAACCTTTGGTGAAACGTCACCGGCCAAAATGTTACTGAGTGTGTCTGGATTTTATAATCTGGAATGCATGAAGATGTTCCAGATTACAAGTCCGAACTGCACCAGACCCTTTATTTGGATCGTTTTTGTTGTGAATGCCTTGGGAAAAAATAGAACAAAGGTACATAACATAAATAGAAGCAACATAATACAAATAGTTAAAAAAAAACCATAATAACATAAATGTTGAATCTTTTGGGAAGGTGTTTTCAAGAAGATTTCTTTGAGTTAGATCCTATTTATGGTGTGGTTTACTTGTAATGAAAACAAGGACCCCTATTTATACAGGTATTTGGGCGTTGTGGATCACAAAAATTGTCGGTGCAATGTGGGCAACACAAAAGAATCCAATGCTGAAGCAATCCGGATTCTAAAATCCGAACCAACACTCACCATACACAAAGTCCCAAGTTTCCCTTTGGTCCACGCCGTAATCGTATGTTTCCGGAATATGTAATCTGGAATCCATGTGTAATCAGGATTATTTAATCCGGATTGCATCATAAGTTTTGGCTGGTGGTCTGCACCACAAACAAAACGTTTTTGGACGGTGGTAAAGTAAAAAAATGTGTTTTTACACGTTTTTTGACTGTAATTATGGCTTCCCACACGTTTTTTAACCCTCCCTCCCCTATAAATAGTCTTCATTTTCTCAAAAATAGTCACACCTTCTTCTTTCTCCTCTTCTCTTCTACAACGACGTGTTTCCATCGTTGGCATTTCATAGAAAGAGGCCTCTTTGAAAATCCATCAGGGGTCATATGATCGGTCAATAGTGAAGGGGTCAGTCTGGGTGTCATATTGACCATCATGGTCTCTTGTTCCCTAGAGGCCCATGTGCCCCCTCTGTCTCCCCTCCAACAGTGAAGCTACTGGATGTCCTCTCAGCCGGAGCCACTAGTATAGCTTACCCCCTAGAAATAGTTTTAGGTTCTTATGTAATAAGGTTAAGAATAGTTTTAGGTTCTTATGCAAAAAGCTTTAACATTATTGTAATGTATTATTCAAATATCAATGAAATGAGTTGTTTCATCTTTTTATTTCTGTTTTATATGTTTATTTGCATTTATAGAACGAATTTCAAAGCTTAAAAATGAAAAAGTTCTGGAAAAAAGTTCATTCCGGATTTTGAAATCTGGATATATCTGGTAAATTATAACAATTCAATCCGGAAAACAAAATCCGGATCAGGGGTAATTTTGGAAAAAATAGGGCGCGTGAGGAAAGCCACAGAGTGGGAAAAGTAATTCCCTTATTTTATTTGTTCTACTTGACAAATTAAGAAGTTTCTTTCAGTTTTTTTTACGCCCCCGAAATTCTTAGAAAACGCTTTTGTCTGTGTTTACTTATTAAACGGAAAAAACATCCTTGTCTCTAGATTTACCATTGGATACGAGAAAATAGTAACATTTATTTTCAGTCTGGTTTGGTAAATCTGGATAATTGTGAATTTTAAGAAAAACGAGTGTAAAGCTATTTGTAAATTATTGTTAATGAGTCAAGGTGTTTGTGACCATAATTATTTGTTAACTCCAAATTTGAGACTAAATTTTTTGTAGAGACTAAAACTTAAAATTTGAAAATTTTATAGAAACCAAAAATATATTTAACCCTTTTTTTTAGGCACCCTTCCTTTCTTTCTTGAGGAGTCTACATATCTTCATTTTTTTTAATGGAACATGAACATCTTATATATGTTCTCGGTGATTTACGTTTTCCATTTTTATATATAAATCATTTCTTATATTCCCTAAAAAAAATCATTTCTTATATACAAAATAATCTCGTCTTTGATTAGATCTGGTAATTTGGAAATGATTTTGTAAGAAATAAGAGATCCAAGCTCCTTGTTGGCATTGAAAGCATATTAGATATATCAACAAGACATGAAACGAAAAATGATCCTTCCGATTCGTTGTGGCGTTTTCGTTGTGCAAAAACAACAACAACGGTCATCGATATTTTACATTTATAGATCAGCAAAAGAGCCTTAACAACCTCAACATAATTTTACAACTTTTTCATTTTTTACCTTCGATCCTTTTTCTTTTTTTTTTCTATAATAAGGTTTGATTCTTTAATTATGAAGATAGAGAAAATATGTGTCCAAGATTTTCTGTATAATTTTATTTTTTGATGAATTTCTGCATAAAGTCTATTGAAGTTAGAATCAGACCCTCGTCATCATTTGTCACAGTTGTGTTTCTATTCATATTTAATTTGTACCTTAAACGTCATGATATATGAGGACATTCGAATAAAATTAAATTATTAACTTAGGTGAGAGTAACAGGTTGCAGAAGGTCATTTGCATAGGTCCACCAACGGATGCTTATTTATTGGATCCATACCTGGGGTTCCCCTTTTACAATTCTTACTAGAGTGTGAGTTTTTTTTTTTAATCTTTATTTAATTGCTACGAATGCACCAAGCATGAGGAAAAGTTGAATTTGTTGGTGATTTTCGAAATAATGGAATCACTGTAGAACTAAAAGTTGTAACTTTTCATAAAGAGTTGTAACTCTTCAAGAGAATCATTCATATACATTGGAACATTTGGCAAATGGGTGCTTAATTCAAGTGTATATGATCATAACCTTTGGCAAATGGGTGCTTAATGAATCATAATATTGATTTAAGTCAAATGAGTGTTTTCTCTCATGTGAATGGTCATATAATGCACTATAAATACTTGGCATTTGGGCATTAATTTGACATAACAGAAACAGGAATTTTGTTACATTAACAACATAATTCTCCCTCATTCTCTTACTCTAAATCATCCTTCGATTCTCTAATGCATGAGTGAATTGCTGGAACCATAAATATGTAAAATATTGTTATGAGATACGCTTGGTGTGGTTGTGCAATACACATCAAGGAACTCATAGTATCCTGAAGGGGATTCGCTGGTCATTCCTATTGCATCCAATATACAGTTATTGGTGGGGGCGAATCAAACCTAAAAGTTAGTGTGACAACTCCATGCGCTTTGAGTTTTACATGCATAACCATTAAACTTTTCAGATTTCAAGTGCAATAGCCTCTTTCCAACAATCAAGATATAAAATAGAATTGAGTGGCTCACAATGTTCTTCTGTTTCTTCTTCTCCACATTCTTCACATCCAAAACCGTAAATGACAATTGTGTGGGTCCTCGTTGAGGGTTTATGGTGGTGGATAACGTCGTCGTTTTCATACCACTTATCCCATGTAGAGACGTCAATCTTAGCCATTATTGGTCATTTCTTCGGCCTTTTTAACATATTACAGTTTTAGTTTTAAGTATGTTCTCTATTTCTTCAACTAAATCAAATTGAAACCCCAAATCCCCTTTCCATGTCATAGTCGTCAAGATCCGAGGAGCTATTGGCGGCGAGGATTAAGAATGAGTTGTTATATATAGAGAGAGCAAATGCATATTTTAGCATTTAAAATATAAAATAATTGTTTCCATGTAGTAATTAATTCACCACTTTAAAATTGAATTTAAGTGAACAAATATTGTCTTAACAATAGTGCATTCAATTCCTTAAATGTTAAAAATTTATTCTTTTCGATATAAATTTTTTACTTTTATTGTGCTCTTAAAAAACAAGTTATCACGACCCTTAATCATGCCACAACGATGAGTCTCCAATGCAACCCAATCTTGAAGCAAGCACCGTAAACAAAAAGATAATGAAATTATTCGGACAGCAAAACAGGCATGTTATTAAGGGACACAAAATTAATGGATTGGCCTAGACTAGCTATTTTTTTAACAAAACATCTGAAATGAAATTGATTGAGAAGACATAACTCCTTATTAGAATGTCAATTAGTTCATGAATAAGTCTACCAAAATTCACAATCAAGTAATGATGTACATTTATCAACAAAGTTGACTACAGAGCAAAATTGCAAAAGTGAAAATGTAATTATTCAACGATGGGGTTCAAGGGAACATTTCAACTAGACAATGGTTTTGATAAGTACTAATTGATTGATGGGGTTAACACTTTTTTGTGGTGGGCTTATGGATATTAATTATTAAAAATTCTTATAATTTTGCCTTGCTATTCAAGTTAATTTTCTTGTGTTTATTGGTTCTTCTCCCACTCTCAATTTGTTACACATAACAAAGTAACTAATTGAATAGTAAGTTACTTAACAATAATGACTATTATGAGGGGCTAATCTTCTAGTAATTAACGTAAGTATGTCATGAAAGAGACTCTGCTCAGCTGTTTATGTCATCATCGGTTATTGCTTGACAAGACCATATATTAATTAAGATGTTTATAGAGACAAAAATAATTAAGATGTTGTTAACAAAAACTTATGAAATTTGCATGTGCTTGTGTCTCCAACAAGCTTTAATGGGCCAATTTATCAGGATAACATAAGTCTTCTCAGATTTGAAATTTTCTGTGACACATATATAGTATCAAACAGAATGAATGTGGAAGCTGGCCTGCCACAAATTCTTCCCCATCATTTGTGTACTACTTGAATTGAATATAACTCATACATACTCTCCTCAGACTCATAGGAACTTCCTAATATATATTTGTTGACTAAATAAGGTGTTCTATTTTTAATTCTGAATGGCAAGCACAAAAATGGTTGAAATCCAAAATTTATTCAAAAGATTGCTATTGAATCAATGTCTCCTCTGCTTGCTATGTTGAAAATATATTGATAATAAGAAATACTTAAATAACATTGTTATTCTTATTCTTTACAATCGGTCAAATAAATACTATTAGTAATTTTTTAACCTAATGCATTTCAATTTTCATTAGAAGTAGGCATGACATTTGAACCCGGCCCACTCAGACCCGTCCGCCCCGCCCCGTATTTAACAGGGAAAAACCAATTTAATTGGGTGTGGGTGCGGGTGCGGGGAAAGCCTGTTTCTTTAGTACGGGGGCGGGGGATGGTCAAACCCGCCCCCACCCCGTTTGTTTTAAATTTCTTTTTTACTCTTATATTTGATAATCATATTACTCTTATACCCTTCTTTTGTTTTAATAATCTTGCAACTAAGCATGTTTTTTTTTACTGTGACATTATGATCTTTAGAAGATGTTCTGAGCTGTAATGATTTAAGAAACTTTTGTTATTAGATCTTTTTTGTTGATGTGAAAAAGAAATTTTTTTTTTTACTACAGTTGTGGGTGGGGGTTGGGGCGGGGCTGAGAAACCCGTTCCCGTTGGGGCAGGTTTGGGTGTGAATTTGCTATCCCTGACGGGTTTGGGGGCAGGGGCGAGGGTGGGTACAGTGAAGCGGGGGTGGTAGCGGGTATGCTAAAACTTGTCCCCTAGAGGCGGAGCCCTTTATGGGCTGGGGTGGGCCATGACCCACCCGAAAAATAAAAAAATTAACGATCATAGGTCAATTTTGCGAGATTTTAAACAATTTTGTGATGTTTTTTTGTTTTCGGCACATCAAAATCTTTCTAAAGTGGTGTAGTGGCCCACTCAAAAATAAAAAATCATAGGTCTATTTTGTGATATTTTAAACAATTTTTCAACGTTTTTAGATTTCAGCGATTCAATAAGTGGCATACGTGATTTTTGTCATGCCTATGCTTGACGGGTTAGCGGAGGATTACATACCTTCTAATTTGTGGGAGGTTTCAAACCTCCTTTATATTGTATGTCAACTAAAAATTGTTCCAATTAACATTTGTACTATAAAAAAAGTTTCATAATTTAATGGCCCACCCAAGCCATTTTTCTGGCTCCGTCACTGCCGTCCCCGGCCCACCCCGTTGCCATGTCTAATTAGAAATTAATGTATACATGATGGTACATTAATAAATAGGTGAGAGCTAGCATAAAATGTGATTACCTTTGCTAAGGCATTGAGCTACCCCTCTAGCTAAACTCGACATAAGAGTTTTGAATGATAGATTGAAACAACTGTTTACAAACATCCATATACGATTAAATTCAGCAATGTCAAAATAGTCAACAATCTTTTTAAAACCAAGAACGAAATCCTTATGATCAAGATGAAGATTGGTCAATAAAATACTATTAGACTTTGTTTGCGAGTTTGGAGAGGAATGGAGGGGTTTGAAAAAAAAGGAATGAGTAAGTGAAAGAAATAGAAGACAATGGGGGGGAGGATTTTGGAGGGTTAATTTTTCTTCATAATACAAAACTCTCCTCATTTTGAGAACTCAAAAATTGTATTGGAGGAAGGTTTATATGAATTCTTCAAATTTAATCGATGTTGTTATAATATTCTTAAAATTAAAAATATAGTAATCATAAACATTAATTTATCATCATCTAAAAAACCACTCTTTCAAAAATATAAAAGATTTCTTTATTTTTTCCTATACTTCTCACGCCTCAAAATCTTCATTTTCCCTCCGCTCCAAACTCTCAAACAAAAGTGTTAGTATTATCAAGCTGCAACTATTTCTACTGCATCATGCAGCTTATTTTAATCAAACAGATGCAAATTTTTTACTATTGGAACTACCTAAAGTTATGTCATGAAATAATGAGATATAACGATTGCTCTTTCTTGTCAATTAGTTGTCCGTTGTAAAATTAGATTATAAAAAGATGGTTTTAAGGATAATGCAGAAGCATCTTCATTTTTCAAGGGCATGTGGATTATGTCTCCCTCTCGTTCAAATGCTCATTATGATTTTCTAAATCTCTCTTCATGAATTTCACTTCACAAGAAAAAGTTACATATATAAAGCCATTAAGCTTTTAAAATGATATCGTTTGCTTTACTTGGATCCAATCGTTGTTAGTAGTACTTATTGATATCAAAGCTTTCAACGTGATAAGATAGGCCTTGCAGAATATATGAATAGAGAGTTTCCACCAAGAAAAGTTTTAGATGGTTTTTTGTTACCCTTTTTTTAAGGTATTGTCCATTTTAAACATTGTGTAAATTCTCGTGATTTTGTCCTTAGTTAAAATGTGATTCGGAAAATTGAGGAGGGTAGAGGTTTATAAACTACCAATAATCTTTTTTGTTTTCAAGCAACGTCAAACATTTTCGTGTACTTGAACATTATTAGTACATGAAAATTGAGTTCTTAGATTGCAATGAAACAGTTCAAAAACCTTGAATTCTGTGTATTCTTCAGTAATATGGCTATGTTTTTTCAGCTTAAATTTGGAAGAAAAAAATAATAATATTTGGAATAAAGTTTAGACCAAGGCCAAGTGTCTTTTCAATATGTCAAATGCGGAGGGCGTTTGTGAATACTATAATTGCTAGGACCGTGTTGTTTAAGGGAGAGAGGGCTCCTTGATAAGACAAGATTAATATTGATGTTTCATTTCAACATTAGTAATCAATGATTTTCTAGACTAATTTAAAGCAAATTAACAAAGAGAATAAAGTTCAATACAATTAAGGGTGTTTAAACACTTCTTTAATCTTCCTCATTTGTGGCACAATGCATTGGACCTAAATAAAAACTTTGATTATAGACATGGCCTACCAAGATTGATTAATAGAACATATTCACATTGACAATAATGCCAGACAATTCTTTTCATATGCAGGTTCTCTTTGGTGCAGAAAATATTGAGGGACCGGTGGCTCAATTAACTAAAATTTCTATACAATTTCAAATTTTCCAAAAGGAATCCCAGCTCATGCTCTTCTGAGACAAATACATAGCAAAGTGTACAAGTACTAATCAAATTAATTTTACATAATCAATAAAAAGAAAATTAATTATCATATCTCTTGTTGGGTAATTTATAAAAAAAAATAAAATTACATAATCAAATTTTGAATTTTTAAGTGTTAATCATAAAAGCAAAAAAATAAAATAAAAATTGTCCTACTTGATATTGAAATAAGAACACAAAAGTTAATTTGTACCATGGAGATACTTAAGATTTAGTGTGTACCCTTTTTATACGGGTACTTCCAAACATGAGTGGTTCTAATTATTCCAACAACAAGAATCAAATTGCTACTTTTTCATATGTCATACTCATATAGTTGTTACCAAAAAAATACATATGTCATACTCATATCTAGAAATATTTTCCTATTTTAGTGAATAGAATAGTAGCTAAAAAAATGTTACTCCAACACAATTGGATTCGATCTCAAAGGGTGCAAAGCAAAGACCCAACTACAGAATTATGTTCAAGGATTTTACCTTGAAGCTAGTCATTAGTCTTTAAACATGGTGAATTAATCTGGTGTCCTTCAATTAATTATCTCTACACACCAAACTTTGATCATATATGATGAAGTCCAATTTTAGATTTTGTTACATTATAGCTAGCTGTTTCGTATATATGTTCCCAATCATTTGCTGTCAGAGAATATTGATTCCCATAAAATGAGACATCAATTTTGATTGCAAGGAATCAAAATTAAAAGCAAAAAAAGACGACGAAGACGTAGCTTACCAACTTTTTTTTTAATCACACTAATTATTTATACGACCCAATTGATTTTGGTTATATTATATTGTAGCAAATATACAAAAGACAACGAAGCCGACACATATTATTAACGTAGAGTAATGGAAAAATATCAACATTTTACAAATTTTGGAGTTTGACTTGGCTTAACAGCTCATATGAAAATATGAAATACCATAAGATAAGTCTGCAAGCTTATGATGAGGTGCGGATATTTAAAGCATCTCATAAATTATTTATTTATAATTTAAATGTACATTGTATACAATTGGATGGCTGCATTAGGACATGGCTGAAGCCATGGAAGCATCGCAATGTCAGAGCCAAGACAGGCTTTCGCATAAGATAATATTGTTTGTGTGTAGACGAAATGTCATGTACCACGGGAAACTCACACAAATGTGAGATCTAGAGTTATAACTTAAGTGAATATGTTTAATTTAACAATATCAATATATTGTCGATTGAATTAAGTTTTATGGATGAGGATAATACTCACTTTTTTCGTAAATGATATAACAAAGTTTTTATAGACCTGGTTTAACTTCTTTTGGTAAACTAAGTTCCACAAATATTCATGTAGACTTATCATTTGATATAACAAATTCATTTAACGGATTCAAACATCTATCATTTATGTCATTCTATGTTTGACATATTGACCAACGATATGCTAAAAATCTACGACTTATCAATGTTGATTTTGAGCTTGATGCAAAGAGAGTTTTAGACTACTTTAACAAAGACAACCACAACGAGATTACATTAGGGACTAGTTATCTTTGCAATCTCAAAGCAATCAATTTGAGTTACAACCACCATTTCAAAACTGCTCCTTCATCAATCAGAAAACTGCAGGAGCTACTATGTCATCGGCAGGTGGCCGATGGATGAAAGAAGAAACGAACATGTGTTGTTTAAAAGATGACTTTTAATCTCAACCATCTATTTTTAATATAAGGGTCGATATGTATTCCGATAATTGTCACATAAAAAGTTATTCTCACTAAATATTGCCTCTATTATTAAAAAAAAATTGGATCCGTCTCTGATGTCATGTTGGTAGACTTGTGTTTAATTGAACACAATATTGTTTAATTTTTTTTTTTGTAACTTCATTTATAAAAATATTTTATTTTTTCTTTTTCAGATAAATGTTTAAGAAATTATTAGGACAATTTTTATTTTTTTTTTTACAAGTAGGACAATGTTTGTTAATTGTGAGAGGATAAATACATCATACATTGAGTATTGCTGAATACTCTAGCTACGAAATCCCACATCAATTCATTGATTATTTAGTTTAAAATGGGTAAAAATGAAACACACCTTCTCTCTCAAACAATTTTTTTTTATATTATACATTTTATCTTTCACAAAAAGTTTCCCTCAAAAAAAAAAAAATCTTTCACAAAAAGTTCAAAGGATCGTGTATCGCGTGATGTGTTTTCTAGGTCTATGGATATTGTTTTTAAACAGATAATTTTATTGTCTAAAAAGGATTAACGATGTAGCTTGTTGCTTGTTTGTCTTTCATTCTTGTGTAATTTTCCATGAATATTGAGACTGAAATTTTACAATAATTTAAATATTTGATAACAATTTATTCATGCTAATTAATAGGTAGGCATGTTTTGTGTTACTTTTTGTGAATGGAGTACCTATTTAAATGATCAACAAGCATAAGAGTTTATTATTTTTCTATTGAATGGCCTTACCTTCCCCAAACATGCATGCTAATTACTAGCCAGTTCCTGATATAGTGATTTAACTATCTGGTTTTCTTTTTCTGTTAGTCTTTGGATTAAAGTGGCCATTCAACTAAAGAGAGTGAAGACCCAAGTTCAAAGAATTGTAGTTTATGCATATGCAATCATTAATCCCCCTCCCCCCTTTTACATTTTGGGGAATCCTCCATTCATGATGATAATACCGTAGCTAGCTAACAGGGTGGTCACATAAATGTAACATTATCTCATTAAATTAATGACTTTGTTTCTTTTAAATTGTCATTTTGAGATTGTTTACACGTAACTATTAATGAATTTTGTTACTTTAGTAGTATTATATATTAGTATGTTATAAATTATTTTTAATTATTTGCTATATCTTATATCCCACGTTGACATAGTGGTATAGACATCAGATTTTAAAATATAATCCTTTCAAAATCTCATATTCGGTTATCTCTAATAACAATTTCAATGAGTTAATTTGGTTTTTCAAGATCAAAACCACGTAACCATTTTCTTTCCACAAACACTTTAACTATGACAGACAATGGTAATTTTTTATTGTATGTCTATGCAACAGCTACAACCTAGCTATATGCATGATTGCCACTTCGGTCTGCCATTCTATTGTGTTTTTGAAGTGACAAACACAACATTCACTTTTGATAAGATATAGCATATCTTTCTTCCCTCTATTTTGGATTTGAATACTTTGTAGTCACTTGCATAGGAATGGATCTCAACATTTAGATGAATATCTAGTAACTCATAGTATAATATATATTTGAAAGTTAATTTGGTAAAATTAAAATATTAGTCCAAGTGTATGTTTATATTTAAGACGAGTTCGGCAAAAACACATTGACATCGTGATTTTGTGAACCTCCAAAGTTTATATATGCCAAAGTTTGTAGTTCTCTGTCTTTCTGGCGACCTCACGTTAATTCAAATGTGTGCAGATCTCCTATAGGTGTTTTATGGTGTGCCATAAAACATCCGTAATCCACATAAGATCCAAACACCAATCCAAACATGCACTAAATCGATTGATCTTCATTCAGTGGTGGAGATTCATTAACCGTGTGAGCATGGCTGCCATATTTATTTTGTAGTATTCAATCATCCAAAATTGTCCTGTTTACGTATACATTTGTGAGGCAGAAATGCAGGCTACAAGAAATAAACAAAGGACAAATACATTATTGTTGACTGTCTCATTTGTATATAGAAGTACAGTTGTTTATTTCTATTATTAACTTTGGGTTTAGTACCCTACCTAAAAAAAACTACACTTTCATTAGTATATTTCCACACAACCACACACAAGTCGTATGAAGTCAGAAATTTGACATTGAAGAAAACCATATTTAATTCAAAAGATAAGTAATTTTCATATTGCAAAAAAAATGAACCATTGAGATAGTTAGTTGAACTTTCAGCAATTTCTAAGGGAAGAAATATGACCTTAACCTTCTCATATGTCAAAAGCAATATTGCATTATTTATTTCCAAATGATGATCATATTGAAAAAAAAATCATCTCATAAAAGCCAAAAACAGATAGAAACTTATTCAAGAAAAGGAAAGGGTGATAGAGTTTTCAAAATTTTGAGCCTTATCACCAAAGGGAACAAAAGAACCTAGAGAATTAAGGTTTCTGTTATCATCAATTTATTGCACTATACTATATTTTGCATACCTTGCTACTCTCAGGATGTACTTGTCCACAAGAGAATTTTTCCTTTCTAATATCTTTTAGTTAATTTATATTAATTCATATTACTATACTTAGAGTAGGTTTAGACTAGCAAAGCTACCCCTTCAAATTCCATATATAGCATTATTTTTCTATTATATCATGCAAGAATGGGGACATTTCGTCACATTTTATAACTTTCAAACCCACAATATAAGAATCTCTAGTCTAAGCAGCATGGCACATAACAACCAAGGTCGGTTTAAAGTGAGAACTTTCCTAGCTAGCTTTGTAGCATTTGTTTAGCAAAATTTGGTATATAATAATGATCATCACTACTCATAAACTAATAACTACAATATAATATATTAGTTACAATTACATTACAACAAAAAATAAGTCAAACTAGCTTAATAAAATTGTGATGAACTTGCACTACTCTTCTATATGCAACCATTGGATATGATGTAGCAACAGTTACATTTGGACCGTCCGATAATGATGGGTGGGTCCCATTTGATTATGTGGATTGTTTGTCCCGTGAAGAAGGGAGTAAAGTCATATACACGTAGGTTAGTCTAGTTCGTAAGAATTCATCTGATCTTATAAAGATATGAGTTCGAATACCGTTATCTATGTAAAGACTTCGTTAGTACATTTGTTAGCGGTCTCTCAGAATTAAAGATTTATGTGGCCTTAACGAACACTATGAACCCAACTCGCGTAAACTTTTATTAATAAAAAAATGTGACATATATATCTTTATTAAATGGTACCTGTCCAATAACCTGTTGAGTACAACTTTCTCTCCTCTAAGTCTCTTCCTATTTATTCAATTCCCTATCAAGCTGCCATTTTATTTTTTTCAACTTGCTTGTCTAAGGGTCTCTCTTAACACTTTCTTCTCCTCACCCCACCAAACGTTCCTCCCTAGTTTCCACGTAGGTTTGTTTGGACAGAAAAAACTGTAACATCTTTAAAAAAGAGTTTCTTCCAAAGCAAAGTTTGTGAGTTGAAGATAAGATTTTGATTAACGTACACATGGGAAGACATTCTTGCTGCTACAAGCAGAAGTTAAGGAAAGGACTTTGGTCTCCAGAGGAAGATGAGAAGCTTTTGAATTACATTACCAAGCATGGTCATGGATGTTGGAGTTCTGTCCCCAAACTAGCAGGTACAAACATACATACATATACTATAAATTTATATTGTATATATTGTTTTTTCAATGCTTCATTCATACATTTTCATCTGATACATATTTAATCTTTTACAGGTTTGCAAAGGTGTGGGAAGAGTTGCAGATTAAGGTGGATAAATTACTTGAGGCCTGATTTGAAAAGAGGAGCATTCTCACAACAAGAAGAGAATTTGATCATTGAACTTCATGCAGTACTTGGTAACAGGTAATTGTAATTTATTTTTTTATACTATAGTTTTGGATTTTAATTATGTGATGGAATTAATTGTTGTTGCTTTATATCAGGTGGTCTCAGATTGCAGCACAATTACCAGGAAGAACAGACAATGAGATTAAAAATCTATGGAATTCATGTCTCAAGAAGAGGTTGAGACAAAGTGGCATTGATCCAAACACTCACAAACCACTCTCTGAGGTTGAAAATGACAATGAAAAATCACTCACATCCAACAAAACCAATCAAAAAGCTTCAGTTTCATCTAATGAAGTTATGAGTTTGATGATTGAACCTACAAAACCTTCTATAGATGGATACCCTCTAGAAGTTTCTACTACCTCAAAGATCAACAACAGTAGTAGCAGCAGCCATGAATTATTCCTAGATACCAGGTTTGGTAGCACCTCAAGTTATTTTTCTTTCCAGAACTTGAACTATGGATCAAACATAGGAATTTCTGAAAATCCAAATGCATCTATTTGTTTCACACCAACTTCAACTTCTTCACAAATTATGTCAGATACAAATTCTGTTATAACTTCCAATATGCTCCATTCTGTATCTCCCTCAATTTTCTCAACTCCAACACATGTTAAGCCAACTGTTTCTGTTTCCTCGGACGGAGTTCATAACTGGGAAGCAAGTAACTACAGCAACATTAACAACACAAACAACGGCGCTTTACCGTTACAAGAAGAAATGAAATGGTCTGAGTATCTTAACACACCGTTTCTTATGCAGAATCAACCTTCTCCATCAATGTACACTGAGGCTAAACCAGAAACAGGTTTCATAACAGATGAATCATGTACTAGTTGGCAGCAGCAGCAGCAACAACAAAATTTTCAACTTTCTGATATATATAGCAAGGATCTGCAGAGATTTTCAGTGGCTTTTGGACAAACTATGTAGTCTGAAAGAGACAAAGATGGTGATGGATAAATTTCCTATATGAACTATATAGGTCAGAAGTTTCTTATGTTTCTGACCACAGGTGTGTGCTGTAAATTTCCCTTTTGATAAATCTTCCATATTGTATATGTGTCTGATACCAAAAAAAATATTACTTTTCTGCATTATGTAACAGTATAATAATTATGATTGATTCTATTCTATCTTATTCCAAATCATTTTTTTCCTCAAGCATAGAGGCAATACTTCTGAATAAGGTTTGTTCCAATTAGGCTTGAAAAATATATGTATTTTCATGTGAGTTTTGTGTATATATAGTTGAATGCATTTTTTATAATAAGGGTTCAATTCAATGTATATAATAAGGTTAAAATGGCATTAAGTTTATGGAGCGTGTGTGTGAGTAGGTCCTTATCAAATTTAGAATCCATTGAGTTTCTCTCAGAATATCAAAGGTGCAGCAGGGACCATATTTCTTAAATTAGTGTCTGTCATTGTCTCGTAAAAGATAGAGATTGGTTTCACTTTTTTGAAAAACATGAGCATGAGCTCAACCCTCTTTCATAGTGATTGAAAGTCAAGAATGTATGTCTATGTATATACAAATATATACATCATTTTTCTTCCTTTGATTTTCTTGTTTGTTTGAAATAGTCCTTCACAGTTGTACTCAAAAAAACACACTTTAGACAAACACTTATGGACACACCACCGACTATATAGGTATGAAATTCAGTTCATTTCAATAAAGGCCACAAAAAATAACTTATTAACATATTTCCTTGATTAAAGTTGTTGTACGAACACAGTAATGCAATCAATTTAAGAAGGAGATATTTTATTATTCCCAAAGGGTTGTTCTATTAGTTCCCTTAGGGAATATAAATCGACTTTTTAAAGGGTCTAATGGTAAAACTCACACACACTAAAATACAAAGAAAATAAATATTGAGGATCTAAATTTGCACCCCTAACATATCTAATATTTATGCAACTTTTTTACCATATGAGATATATACAAGAAGGATTTGACTTCCCTACATAAAGCATCGTCGCTTTACAATACCAATGCAACATTTATTATTTTTTTCCATTATTATACCCTTATTTATTGAATTTCATTCAACTTAACTACTCCACTAACTACAATTAATAAGGGTGTTTTAGTAAATGCTACTAATTTTATCATTGAAATCAACACAATTAATCATTTTCTTAATAATCGTGCACAAACCTTAAACGACTAATATTGTGAGATGGAGGAAGTATATTAATGTAGATTTTTTCGATTGATAAAGAATTGATTCATACCTAAAAGGTGTGGGTTCAACTCACGCTTGCAATGTAAAAACCTCGTAAGTGGGTAGTACTTTTGTTAGCGCTATTTAAACGTTGAAGTATACTCAAGCATGCAATTCACCTAAAATCTTGAATTCCAAAAACGTTTATCATATATTTCAAACAAGGATAGAAACATATAATTGTAATGTATTGGGAAGTGACACATAGTAACCATTGTACCAATTCAAATGAAAACAAAAGGGTTCTGTATGAATGCTCTTACAACGTGGTCCTATACCTCTAAAAGCCTTGAACGTTGCATCAGTTAACGGGTCCCTTGGGTGGGCATCTACACGTACTAATGCTGAAAGAGAAAGAGAAAGAGGTATCATAAATAAAGAGAAGGCATGGGGTATTCACTCAGACATAACAGGAATAACCGGGAGAGACAAAACATTGCAGTCAACTACCTTCACTTTTGTAAATCATTACTTTAAAATCAACAAAAAATTACATGCAACTTGACCTAGTAAACTCAGAAACTATATATTTAAAATATTGACTTTGAATTTACACTTTGACTAGATGCAAGGTTAAAAAATATAACTAGTTACAGAGCAAAAAATTATTGTGGTGCACTTTATAGTTTGGCAATTAGTCAAAACAGTTTCAACTCATGATAGTGATTCATTTTCGTTTTCAACATACTACATTTATCCAATTTACTGAACAAAAGGCTAGTTTAGAAACTACGTTTCCAAAATCATATGTCATATTTAATCAGAGATGTCCCTATATTAAGAAAAAGGTGAATTTATATTAAATATTAGAAATTTAGAATTTGCTTATTCATAAGTAAGGACAAACCATCATATTCAATCTTTGCTCCTTGATTGTCCATGTGAATACATATATTTTCAATTAGTCTTCTCAATTATTTTATATTTACAAGCTGAATGTTTCTAAGATTAAAATTGTTCTTTAATTTTTTTGGAGATAGTGATGTTATGTTATGTTTAAAATAATAACCATGCATGTGAAGCAAATTATTGGGTCTATTTTGATGGGTCCCTACAATCATCACTGCACAGGAAAAGAACAAAAATCCCAAGAGACATGATAGGGTGGTGGCAATGCAATCCCAAGTTTGATTCCCTAGCAAAACATTAATATATAAGTATATGTATAATATGGTTGAATTAAACAAGCTTCATTATAAGTTTTTTGTTTTATATTATTTGCATTCATATAATTGTGCGAGGAACAAACAAACTATATTCAAATTCAAACCTTATAATTTAGTATTGTTTATTATATAATGTAAAAGGCAACAAGGACAAGTAAAGTAATTAAAAAATGGCTGATTAATTATTATGGAGAGATGATGATTGAATTGATAATGACGGTGTTGATGAAGGTATATATAAAATAGAATTATTAGAATAATTAATTATTCCGGTGACAGATAATTCATACATAGTTTTATGAAAGTGAAAGAGAATAATAAGAATAAGAATGAGGCAAAAGTTGAATAAACAGCAAAATGAGTTAGCAACTGCAAAGTCATGCATATGTTCATGGGAAGTCAATGAAGAAGATATCCGTACATAAAATAAGTACAAAAAAAAAAAGATTTGACTTCCATAAACTTTTGTTGTTAATTCGAAGAAATTGGCTAAAAGTTATATCAATAGTGATTTCTTTTTCTTCAAATAAACTTGAATGTAGAACTTTGTTATGCAAAGAAATTAATTTTGTTTCTTCGGTTGTGGGTTTTATGTATAGACAAATGGTGGAAAAAAAAAATACTAGGTAAACCCTTTAAAAAACAAATGAAAAAGAAAGAACTGCTAGTTAAAGAAAAGTATAAGTAAGTAAAATTTAAAAGTAGATAAATTTGAGTAAAATTAATGGCTGTGTTATGTTGATTGAAATTTTTTTAAAGGCAACTATGCATTTTAGTTTATTGTTATTATTACTATGTTGTGGATTTGGCCAAAAGAACTCTAAATTTCTTTATAATTTCACTCTTTAACTCTCCACTCAACCACCATAAAAACATCATATCCCAATTTTTTAAACAGAAATTTCAATAAAAAAAGTGATCTTTCTGTTTACATAAATTATTGATTTTCTCATGTTAAACTACTACACGATGCTATTATTTTCACTACCAAAAAAAACACGACGCTATTTTTACTCGAATAAATCGATTTTCTTTGTTACAAAAAACAATTTTTGTTAGTCATTTTTCAAAAACATAGTCTTTTACATTTTTTGCGAAATTTGAATCCATATTCAAATTTAAAATCATATCTTTTGAGACATCGAAACCTTGTTTATAAAAGGGACTTGAATGAGAGTTCATCCACTTTGATCCGAACCAAAAACCTAAATTTAAACTAAAATTCCCAAAAGTTAATTCTTGAATTTGATCTTGTAATATACACGAAGTCTGAAAAATGACTTTAGAAAGTAAAAAACACATATTATAAACTTGTAATTTGAGATTCTTATTATTTTTTACCCTATAATATATGCGAAGTTCAGAAAAGCGACATAGACGATGAATTTTCTCATGATTTTTTCCAAACATGGTTAGGACGTTAAAATATGGTTTTACAATTAGAATTTTTCGACTATGGACGAATTAATTCTTAATTTTTAAAGCGCAAAAAACTCAAAACAAAACGACAGAACCTCGACCTCGAAATCAAATTTTGAGATGAGTGTTTGCAGGGACATCTATAAAAATACATAAAAAATGATCTGCAATGTTTCATAGCATTTTCACGACATTTTGATCTATTTTTATTTTTCAACCAAAATGTGCAAAATTGCAATTTTGTTTCGAGTAAGCGTATACTCACAGGTCGAATTTCATTCTCTAATTTTGCAGGCATGGTTAAGAAATCATAAGAATCGTCACCATGAAATTTTGGGGTTTTAAAACGATAAATGAATTTATTATGAATTTTCTAAGAAATTCATAATTATGTGTAAAACCATATTTTAGCGGCTTAACAGTTCTGGAAAAAATTCAGAATCTCAAATGACAGAATTAAAATATGTGTTTTTTATTTTACAATATCATTTTTCAGACATCACATACGTTATAGCACCAATTTAAATAAGTAACCCTTGTTTAAATGTTGAGTGTATGATGTTGAGATTAATATGTTATTTGATATGTTTCATGTTTATAATTCGTGTTAGTTGTGTATTATTTAATACTAAATTCATTGTTATATGATATGTAATGGTTAGTGAATGATTCCAATGTGTTTTAAAACATTTATGGGTATATAAGTCAATTTACTACTTGAGAAATCCATGTGTGGTTGGAGATTAGAAAATATGGAAGACAAATTTTCAAAAAAAAATATATATATGGAAGACAAACTCTGAAAACTCAATTTTTAGGTTATAGAAATCAATCTTACGACGATCTTAAATAACTATGGAAAATTAACTAGAGAAGTTGATTTTTGGCTTAGCAAAAATTGGTTTATATATGCTGATGAAAAATTAGAATGAAATTTAGGTGATGATATGGACCTAGATTATAAATTCAAATGTCAATCATTGATCAATTAGGTTATAAAAGCATATTTAATAGAGGTTTAGAATTAATTAAATTGTTGGGTTTTAGAAATTGATTTTAAGGTTAGCATAATTTGATTTTTAAGGTGAAAAAAATATCCTAAGTGTTGTAGAAATCGATTTTACAGTATTAGAAATCAATTTTAAGATAATGGTTGAGTAGTTATTAAAAATACCCTAATGGTTGATTAGTTTAGATAAGAAACTAAAGTGAAGATTAAACAAATTATTAGATAATTTGGGATGTTGTGTGGTATGTTTATGCATATAACGTTGTTGATATTTCTATATGATGTGTCTATGTACATATATTGTTGTTTTGTTATATTGTTATGTCATGTGAATCATAGTATGAGCTAGGTATGTCTAATGATATTTGTTGATAGTTGGTTAATTGTAAATAATGAACTAAAGTTGCAGTGTGTATTGACTGTCCTATGATGAAGACGTTGTTGATAATGTCATTTCATTCATATAGAGGACATGTTGGGGGGTTGATGACACTATAGAATTGAAGTTGATGACAAAATTGAGTTCTTGAGGAGGCTATTAGTAGGAAGGTCTTACGAGAAAGGAGGAGCACTATTGTGGAGTTTCGATTGTTTTATCGGTATCTATGTAGACCATGGTCTCATATACGATAGCAAGAGGTGGTTTCTTCTCTTTCACTTACTCGGAGTAGCATTGTTGTTCGATTACATAGGTCATGGTTTTGCATATGTGTCTATTATCGTCTTGTGTGATTTTTTGTTGTTTTATGATTGTTGCATGTATTTGATATGATTTATCTCATTCAATTGTATTCTTGAAATGATAACTTACATATTATGTTTCCATGTGGCTACTTGTGCGAATATAGAGGACGAGATGAAAACTCTTGGAGAGGATATCAGAGATGAAGAGAATGAGTGATCAACATGATGTCATCATAGTAGAATTAAATTTAGTTTAAGCTGGTAATAAGTAAGGGAAAATATGGCTTTTGTGGTTGACATTTAAGTTTATTTTTAGAGTCATCTTTGTATAATGTGACAAACTATTGGATAGTACCCTAGCATTTTTATTATACTCAGCATGTGCATTTATGTTATTCCATAAGATTATTATATGATATTTTATATACTTGTGAGTAAAAAATTCCTTAATTTATCTATTATTATTACATTTTTAAAAGCATTTGAGATAGATGGTGTCAAAAAATACTGAGTTTAAAATTTGAACCTTCTAAACTCGACCCAATAACTACTATTGATTTGACTGCGTGAATGCAGTCAAATCTTAATTTGTTTATATTGTGGGAGAAATGGAGGAAGTATAAAGTCGTACAAAATAAAAGTAGTTGTAAGCACGTTTTAATTAGTCTTAAAAAATATTTTATTCTAAATATTAAATTAGAGAAAGTGGTAGTTTAAAGGCAGATTATTAAAAAATAGAAAACAATATTTGGATGTCTATACACTCATTTTACACTATGAGATAGAAAGAAATAGAGAGTGATGTGATAGATGTTATAGGTTGATGATGTGATATGAAAAAAGAGATAGAGAAAAAAGAATGTTTTTTTAGGAAAAAGAAAAGGGGTTAAATATGATTTGGGTCCCTATAAAATTGGGATCTTTTAAGTTTAGTCCTTACTTAATTTTAATAGTTTTTTTAGTCCTTAAAAAAAATTCTGCACTCAATATTAGTCCCTCCTCGATTCAAATTTGTTTAATTTATGCTTAAACTCTTGAGTTTTTAAACAATTTTTTGCAGACGTGTTAAGAACATCACTGAAAGTTCATTTGCAAAAAATTGTCGCAAAATTTGATTTCTACGTCCCGATTTTGTTAATTTTATCTTTAACTTTTGTCGTTTTAAAAAAATCATATTTAATTTGGTTCATGTTAAAAAAATCTAAATATTGGTAAATGAAACTTTCATAGTGTTCTAAACTTGTCATAAAAAAATCGTTCACAAATTTAAGAGTTTAAGAATAATTAAACAAACTTTGTTGTAACAGGGACTAAAATTAGAAGTAATTTATTTTTTGTAAGGACTAAAAAACCTATTAAAATTAAGTAAGGACTAAACTTAAAAGTTCTCAATTTTATAGGGACCAAAAACATATTAAACCCAAAGAAAAAAGAGTGTTGAATGTATATTTGAGAATGATGGTTATCCAAATATAATACCTTTCTTTATATGATGCTAAATATTGTTCTATGTAGTTATATAATACTCCGTATTATATAAAGCTAAAGCTTTGATTATTTTGGCAGAGACAATTTCAGTCATTACAAACGATGGACGAAATAAAATAAAGTAGTAAGCCTTGTGTACTTTGCATGAAGGTAACTCTTGACAGGAAGTAATTTTTACATGCAACAATGTTCTAACGTCCAATTATTATGTTTTTCTATTAAGGGTGTCCTAAAAGGCTTTGACCAGGCAACAAATATTATTCTTGATGAGTCGCATGAACGCGTTTATTCTACCAAGGTATGAACGACATTATGCATTTGTTTAACTTTCAAATTTGATTAGTCGTAACTTTGGTGACATTGTGTTTCACAATTTATCGTTCTATTGTCATATGAAAGAGTTTTACTAATTGGATTCTTTATCAAAAAGACGATAGATTGTCAGTTAGCAACTCGATCGGTTTTTCAAATTATAAAATAACAAATATTTTAGCTTGGACACACCTGGTATCGAAACTATCCGATTACAATACTGGTTTCTCCGAGGTGTCCAGCAGCTGGTTCTAGGTTTATACATCATTAGGGGTGACAACATGTATTCCTGTTTCTCCGATATATTTTCAACTTTATCTCTTCTGGAGACTCCGTCTTTTAACACCGTAACCCTTCTCGTTTGGATTTTGCAGAAGTGTTGTTGGCGAACTGAATGAAGATCTAGATTCCAGCCTAGATTTGTCCAAGCTTAGAGCCCATACCTTGAAGCCTGTCATCCACTGAAGTAAACTTATGTTCGTTGTTAGGGCTTCGGAGAGGCTTGCTTGCTTGATAGAAAGGGTCGGATCGTTGCTATATTACAAACAAAATGAGGAGGTGAAATGAATGTGTAAGATCATGCTGACACATAATATGCTAAACAAGTAAATACTTTAATTATGTTGATTGTTGGTGGGGAACTCATGGCTTCCGACGAGCTGGGAACAGCAGTGTGACAGATTATTTTATATGTTTGGATTCATTTTTGTAAGAGGTGATAGTAATTTTAGAAATATAAAATTGATTGATTATTATTTGACATGTTTTGATGTTCTCTAAGTAAAATTGTTTGTCTCCAAAATAAATTTTAACTTGAAGTGAGATTTAGAGCTTCAATGAAGTAAAAGCAATTTTATCTTCATGCTTGCGATAACACAGGCAATAATCTGGCGTTACTTGGCTGATGATGACAATACTGTCAGGACAGCATATAAACTTTGCATGAATTCAATGATGAACATAAATTGAATCCAAGTTGGAGCCGATTAGAGTATAGTCACCATCAGCCAAGAAACACTGGATTAGAGACATTTTAACGCGTCTTATTAACCTCCGAATTTGAGGAGTCTCTTATCCAAATTTGTGCGGATGTGTGAGAGCTTGGTGGAGGACTCGCGGCATATTTTCTTTGGCTGTCCTCGAGCAGTATAGTGTTGGCAAGCGCTAGATTTTTGGCGACATCTATAGCCTATTGTTATACAGTGGGACAGTTTTCCAAACAACTTTTTCAAGGTCTGCAACGTTCTTGACAGTGATCAAAAGATTGTTTGCTATGACTTTGTGGAGTATTTGGAAGTGTAGGAACCAATGCCTTCGAGAGGGGTCTCTTTTAAGCCTGGTTCGTGTCTGCAATGTAGCAAGAGACACGTTAAGTGAATACAAATGAGCGCGGAGAAATCAGCAAGAGTTCATTTTAAAGGTGAAGTTTATGCTATTCTCCTCTCTCCAAACTGCTCATAACTTGGGGATCGCAAATGTTCATTTTGAATCTGATAGCAAAGTTGTTGTTAATGTTATCAAGATTCAAGATATATGGCTAATGAGTTAGGCACACTGGTGTCACAATTTCGAAATGTTAAAGCTACTAATGCTGATTATCAGCTGGCTTTTGTCCAAAGGCAAGTTAATAGGGTTGCTCATAGCTTGCTCAGGACTCCACTATTAGAGTCTACCCTTGTACTTACGATTAGTTCCTTTATGTATCACTCCTTCGGTTATTGAAGAAATGATATAATCCTACTTTGCTTATAAAAATTATTACGTAATTTAAATTAAAATCTTCTTTCCTTGCTTTAAATTTCCACATCATCCATTGTAGCGGTAAAATATTGCTGCCTTAAATCAATTCCTCTCGCTTTTTCCAAGTGGTAGGGCACTATGTGCTGATTATCATGTGTTCAATAGTAAAGAATACTATAAAGATTTAACCGCTACCCCCTATAAAATACAAACTATACCAATATTTCATTCAAAATATATTAACGATTATCGTTGCTACATACATCAGATAATCTCAAACAAAAAAAATCGAGTCAATCAACATTGGTGACAATCAAAACAAATTCACTTCAAAGAATGTCAGTTGTAGATGTCGTAACTCGTAACGGTAAAAAAGTTAACTATTTTGCATTTGTTTGTTACCTGCGTATGCGAAGTAACTACACTTTTATTCAGATTGGGTGGAAAACTCCACGCGGGACATGGGTTCAAATGTAACATAGAAGGGAATTTTAAATACCTCAGCTCGTCACTGTGTGTGGAGGTGTGTTCCGGGATAGCACTGGAGCTTGGTTTGGTGGTTTTGTTCGGTTTTTGGGATCTTGGCGGAACTTTGAGGTATTCTATTGGCTTTCCACATGGCGTGGGCAATGGTTATGCTTTGTCTTTTTAGAGTCGGATTTGATAATTTCTCTAATCGACAAGTAACCGTAACCAGTCTATCTATAGAAGAGAGTGGTAAGCTACTTTTACTCGTATATAGGCACACAAACAAGATAGATTACTGGCTTGCAAATCACGCTCTCTCTATCTGCGGGTATTAGCTCCTTAATCCACCCTCCGTCAGGATGTTGCTGGAGTTTATTTTAATTGTTGTTCAGTGGAAGGGAAGTGAAGTGATAAGAAAAAAAAGGATTCAATTCCTACCCCTACAAAATATTAACTATACTAATATTGGTCATAGAAGAAAACATTAGAGTGATGATTATTGATATTTGTCATCAGATAATCTCAGATCAAAAATCAATGCTGCATCAGATAAATTCACACATCAATAGTGGTGACAATCAAAACAAATTCACTCAAAAGAATGTGAATTGTATCATAAGGAGATAATCTCAGTTCAATCACTGTCGATGCTCATCTTATTACAATGTATATATTTTGGTAGTCTATTACCTCTCCCATGCTTTGTAAAAATCAAAAGGGATTTGCTTAGCATTCCCGACTAATTGATCTATACATAAAAATTTCTCTCCCTAACTACTAATTCATGGAAAAGGCTTATTGAGTTTTCATTTTTCAGTAGCAATTTTCTTTTATTGTTTTGATCATTGATTGAATAGCAAATTTCCGAATTGTTGATGAGAAATGAGCCAAGCGAGTGAGTGAGATGAGTGAGACTCAAGAAGTTTGGCTCATCTGAAAACCAAATGGTGGCATGTGTTATCACAAGGGTAAGGACAATCAATGTCCTTAACAGCGGCTCGGTCAAAATACCAGTCTCCAACAGCAAGAGCAATTGCCTACATATTGTCAACGCATAAGGGTTAGATATGACATAAAAACAATAAGATCTTAAATCTTAAAAAGAGCAGTATGAGTAGATTTCAAAGACTAACGATAGAAACTAAAGAGTGGCAGAAATAGCAGTGGCTAATAAACAACGAAAGCATAAACAATTTCCTAGAATTTTTCTCCATGTGAATATTTTATGGCAAAAACAGGTAATTATTTAGTAATTATAAGCATTATTATTTATTTATTTATTTATTCAGGTCTTTCTATAATACTACTATAACCGCATACCAGCACGGAAACCTATAATTTTTTTTAACTAAATCTGCATAGGGATATGTGAAACTCACCTTGTTTCCTATGACAGGAGAGTTGTCAGCAAACCATGTGTCTTGCCTCTCAGATTGGCAGTGAGCAAAGCATGAATTTATGAACAATCCATTTTGACTTGATCTTGAGAAGCCTCTCACAACATTCACCATGTGATTCCTGAATCCTGTATCAGATTATAGTTAAATGACTTTATTCACTGAATAAATTGTTGAGAATTTTGTGTACTTCTAAATTAATGACAGTAATTTCTAATGCATCAAACCACCTTGCAGAAATTGGATTTGTGAACCGGAACATTTATTATGGTTTAATCTGCATTCACGCCAATTGCCGTGGGGGTCGGCCGATGAAGGAGCTAAGCTTGACTGGATCTATTGACAAAAAGAAAATATATTTGTTAAAAATATGTCAAGCAATGCATCACAACAACCACAGATCATATAATATGATTTATTCGGAGTTTAGATGACCGAGTTAAAAATAAGATATTTACCTGCCACGAGTCATAGGCAGTATTAAGAATGAATAGCGGGGTTCTGATACTGGCAATCAAGTTCTCGGGAAAGAAGCACTGAAACAAAGGAAAAAGATATTACTGAAAGGTCAACTCTGAACAATAATTAACAGAGCACTTAGTTTTCCTCAAATTCATTCAAATGAAACTATAATTTCTAAATATTTAGAACAAGAGATATCAATTATTACCGAAGTGGGATCAAGATGATTAGTACAAACGCGTGGAAGATTCTTCTGCGCTCCCTGCAATGAGTGCAAAAAATATTTATCATGAATCATCATGCTTTATATAGGTTATATGACCATGTCAGATGACCAAGTTTCAAACCATATAAACTATTTATCATGTGGTAGATTCTCTATTCATATTAAACAAAATATTTCAAATTCAAGTGAAAGAATGATCCATGGCCAAAACATAATGATCTCAAGAAAAAAAGTGCAGTACCTGTAGGGTGACAACACCGTTGAAAAAATTCCTGAGGGTATGCCCACCAGCTACATCAACACTATATTCAGGAGGAAAACAATTAGGAGTTAATTTTTGGACGAAAAATCATTAGATAATAATGATGGAAATGACATTCGTAAAATGAAATACTGAAGCTAGGCACTCACGCGTTAAGAAATAACCCAGCATCACTAAGGCACTTCACTTTGGTAGTCCTTGGGAAACGTCCTCGAAATTCATCGCAGTGTAAAATAGTAGCAAGACCACCAGCTGAGCATCCAGAAAGAAGAGCCTGAAGGAAACAAAGTTGTAAATAACACGAGAAGAAAGATTACTTAAGCAGCAATATACACGCACACGCGTATGTGTGTACAACCTGCTTGGCAAAACGCATTCCTTTTGACATCAAATCCTCCACTGCAGCCAACCAAATGCGTTGTCCTCTGAATTGCAACTGCGCAGCCTATGTCAACAGATAATATTCAGAAATCAGTACTTTGAAATAACCCTACATTACGTAGATAGACTAAAGTCATGTATGTGCATTAAGTGTCACTAGTGTTATTTTCTCTTCCTAATGCATCATTCATACAGTTTTTCACACTGAAATTGTGTGCACATGTGCCTACTTTTCATTCAAACAGACTTAATGTATGATGTATCTACTAACAACAGTTAACACTAACAGAGGTGTAACCTATGAGAAACTTAATGAATAAAAATGGCTATCACACTATCACTTCAGTTTTGAAGATTTACCTTATCTTCACTATCCCCGGTAAAAGAGGCACCATCACAGTAACGAATTTTCACTCTGTTCCAGTTAAAAAAATCTGCAATCATACGGAGCAATATGAGCCAAACAGATAAGCAAATCCTTTTTAAGCATAATTTGAGTTGCCCAGAATCTCCAAATAGTTTCAGTTGAATGAAAACCTGGATTCTCTTGAGCATTATTGCTTAATATTCCAGTAAAAGGTATAACTTTTTCCATGAACTTTGATGATCCACGTCGTGTTGTCTTGCGATAGACACAAGTTCTGCGGTTATTACACCAACCACCTCCCTGCCGCAGTAGTTCACTTAAATATCAACATATGTTTGTATAGCACCGCAGAGGAAGTAGCATTGGGAATAAACAATACTTGAAAACAGCAATACATGACATGTTTTTAGATATTTTTCCTTCACAAAAAAGTGTGTCCCCAACAACACTTTTAACTACAAATACTACTGATTTACCAATAGAAAGACTTATCATCCTTTACAATATTATGAACATATCGAGAGAAAAAATATAAGAAGCATATAATAATTATAATAGAACAATGTGAAAGATCATGTGATACCTCTAAATTAACAAGCCAGCTGTTTGCACCGGACCCGTATCCGCGATCAAAATGATAAGCAGGCAATGTTCCATCCAAACAGACTGCCAAAAACAAATTAATTAAGTATATTCATTTTCAGCCAAATCAAAAGCTACATATTTTAAGACATTGAGTTAAAGAACAATTTTTTGGCATAAACAGCCAAACAAGGCTTAGTTGGTCACATGCATTTTTTTCCCCACATAAATTTATGAATGAATAATAATAATTTTCAGAAACAAAACTCATATATTAAAATTAAAAAGAAAATAAAAAAAAACATTTTTAATTTATAAATTACATACATTCTAAATAACAAATTAACAATAGATCTTATTAAAACATAAAATGAATGTTACATAAAAAACAACAACTAATCAATTATGTTACCTAGCTCATATGAACTAATAATCAGATTAAAAAAACATATTTTTTGTAACAAAGAAGGTTAGAAATGGATTATACCAGCTCCTTTAGCAGCAGCAGATTGAATAAGGGTGATTCCAACCATGTGAGGCTGAGCCACAAGTGAAGAAAAAGAAGAAGCTTCATGAGCTTCTAAGATAGAGAGTTCAGTTTCATTGATGTGATAATAAGCATTTGCATCAACCCAGTTGGTGAAAACAAGTGCTATTACAATGCAAACCCAGAAAAGGTTCACCATGGTTATTCTTTGTGTTTTGTTTTGTGAAAGAAACAAAACACAAAGGTGCAAAATGCAAAATTGTTGGTTTATAGTAGGAAATAAGGGTTATTTATTCTCCTCGCTGATTAAGGGGTAATTAATTAATAAATAATGAAGGGTAAGAAGAAGAAGCTAGTAAGAAGAGAAGAGGGAGGATTTAGAAAGGAACAAGACAGTGTATGTGTTTGCCGGGCTTTTTAAGGATTTTGTCTTTATTCTTACAGCTAGATTAAGGTTTAACTTACACCTTATGTACACTGGCCCCAGTGCACACTTGCACTAAATTATAAAAGTAATATAATTTTTTCTACTAAAGATACACTAAACCGGTCCGTTTGATGGTCAGGATAGGATAGAGTCAGGATATGATATAAAGCTAGATAGAGATTTATGTATCATATTATGTCTCCCTATCATGACCATCAAACGGACTCTAAATTATTTTATAATCATTCTGAATGAGATTTGATCATGTGTCTTGAAATGTATAATATCAACGAGTATCGTCGCTACTTTTTTTTTTTACAGATTTTAAGTAGTTTAAATAAGAATTGTTTCACCTATAAATTAAACTCAATTTCATAACTGTTCACCATTTGGTGATGTTGTTAATTACTTTGCTAAAAAAATAGTTCTTACAAAATATTTTACTTGGCTAAAATAACTCTTACAAAAAATAGTTCTTATTAAAATGTAAATAAATTCACTTTAACCTTCAGAAAAGAAAAAAAATCACTTTAAATAAATGCATATAATGACTATGATATAATTTTTAATGCCTAATATCTATCGTATTAAATATTTTACTTAGTTTTCGTCAAAAATAACGTATTGTTCATTAAAAAATTATTTTTTGAGGTGCAGTTTAAGATTTATATTTAATAGATGTTTTCTTTTTAAGGGATATTAAATAGATGTTTGAATGTTTTATTCTTTGGGATAACATGTTTGAATGCTTTAATATACTACTATATAAAAAAGAAGGCTGTAATTGCAATTTTTCCTTTATTATACATTGTGTCAAATAATATATTTTAACATTAAGGGTGTGTTTGTTTCAAGTGTAGCAAATTTATTCTTTGGAATATAAAGATTGGTATTTAGAAAAAAGATGTTTGGTTAACATTATAATATTCCAGGGAACCTTAAAAATAGGGAATATAATATGTAATTACACATAATTTTATTCCCATCTCCATGAGAACTTTATTCCCACCATTTTCTTTGGGAAAACTTTTCTATTCCCAGGAACATTTTATACTCGGAAATAAAATTTAGTAAACTTGTAACAAACATAGACATATGCATTTTTATGATTTTATTCCCAAAAATCTACAAATATAACTTGGAACAAAAATACCCTAGAATTTGACTATGTTAATTAACAGTTAAAAAAATAGTCTTTCAATATCATGTCTAAAAATCAAATTCAAAAGAAACCATAAAGTTATTTTTTTTTTAGTTTATTTCCTTCAATGGATCATGAAAATATTATTTTATATATTAAAATTATGATCACACTCTTAATTATTATTTTACACCTCCATCGTCTTTTTATCTACCTCTATAAAAATCATCTTATTAACTAACAAAATTAGACAGTCTCCATCGTTTAACTCAACTGATAGAGATGTTACATAATATATGCATGAGTTAAGGTTCGAATCTTATACGCCCTGCTTCTACACATTTAAAATGTGTGAACATCAATAACCACTAAACTACTTAAAAAAAATTACACATAAAGCAGGTACTTAACATATATTAGTTGCGAAACAGATCAATTTTCTATCCAATTAAAACTGCCGACTTAAATTCAACTTATGCGTCAGCTTATGTTAATTTACTTATTTTCTTTAATTTGATGATGACCAAGATTGGAATCATGAAACTTTTCCTTCTTAGCTATACGTTATACTTATTATCAAGCTTGTTGTTATCAATGGGCACACAAGATAGGAATATAAGTGATTACAGATCACAAATACCACTACTAAGTGACATAAACATTTGGTGCAACGTCAAAACCTATAGACTATAGTGACCACTTCTCACCTCAAATCCACCCACAACTCATCACTTGCTTAATTAACCTGAGGTCTACGTTCCGTTCACGCAACATCTCTATTTTCATTCTTGCATGTGTGCCTCTCTAATTAATAGATTTTATATATTTCAATGAATACCCTTATATATAACATACATTCACGCAAGTTTGCACATTTCACACGCAACACATTCGTTAACCAAGTTTTGTGCACATTTATGGGTGCTTGACTTGTGTTGATCAATATTGGACTTGTGTGTCTTCGTCTTTGTCTTGATTATATTTTACGTTATGTTATTTGTTCACGCCAATTTGAGGATAATATTAATTTAGGGGAAAATAATATTTTTAAATAACTATTTTTGCTTAAATAACTACCAAATTAGTTCTCTAAAAAAAACTACCAAATTAGTTTGAAAGCAAAATATATAACTCTCTCAAAAAAAAATTGCAGATGCATCACATTTGTAAAATTATAATTACTTTTATTTAGAAAAGTTAAGAAAAGGATCGTTTCTGCAAATCAATATATTGATTTTAAGAAATGATCGAGGTGAATAAGATCTAATAATGGATGGAGGAAATGCTCGCAACATAGCTAACTAAACAATACATAATTTAACGAGAAATGCTAACAAATCCTGAGAATGTTAAGAAGTTTAAAGTAAAAATTTATTTTAAAAATTGTGTATTCATCAAATTGAATACATTGTAAATTAATTTTATCAATTGTTTTCTTTTTAAAATTTATTAATAAATGTCCTAAAGCATTTGTAAGCATGACCCTAATTCAATTACTCATGAGATGGGTACCCTATTTTAATACGACCTGATTGACTTTGCCAGAAAAAGGAAAGAAAAATAGAGCTTAAGAATCAAAACACTTGTACATTACAGTGCAACCCCATATGAAGCAACATGCACCAACAGTGATTTTGCGAGATCTAGTATTAAAGCCAAACGTGGGTGTGTTAACTTAATTACTCTCTCGTTCTTTTTCGGTTTTTTTAATTTCTTTTACATTTTCAATTGTCGTTTTTAAAAGCAATATTAATTTTGTCAAAATTATTCATACATAAATAGAGATAAAAGTAGAAAATAAGACAATAATAGTTAAGTGTATGCCAAATATATTTTTAAAAAGTAACAAAAATTACTAGTTTTATTGCTTTATGTAAACAATCTTAAAATGACAACTAAAAAGAAACGAAAATTGTAATTCTCATATACTCAAGTTAAGTGAGTCATGTTTTTTGACGTCGTTTGTCAAAAACATAAAAATATGTCCCTTTTTTCTCATCTGATCCAAGTGAGAAGATCAAATTTGTAAATATAAAAGTGTACTCTAATTAATTCTGTTTGGCATATTCCTTTAGGATTTTCTTTCAAAACAATATTCCTTTATCCTAAAAAAAATTATTCCTGTAGGATTTATGATTATTGTGAATATCAATAGTTAATAAGAGTTAATTTGCAAAAATATTATTATCTTTTTTCATTTATCTATTTCTTTTATTTGGGTGAAGCTGTCAAAAAGATCAATTATTGTGATATACAAATAAGGGTTTTTTATTTTTATTTTACAAAAGACACACAAAGGTGGGAGATCTAAAATAATTCTCAAGCACATGTACAAGGATGCAACTGCGTACACACCTAACTAGCCCTCATGATTTGCTTTCCAGTTGCCACTTTAACTTGTTGAACAACTGAGATCTTATCATAGTCGCATATGTGATTTAATATTATTTATTTGTTAATATATTATTTGGGCCTTTTAAAAAAATTAAAATACCATTATGATATAAACTTACATGTTTTTTATTTTATTATTATGTCTATCACAAATCACAATGTCCATCTTTTGTTGTCTCACTCCTGAATTTTTTTTTTCTTTTTTATATCTCTAACTTATAAAAAAACATAAATTGACTTTGTATTAATTAAATGTGGTGTCAGCGTGTTTATATGTGCAAATATACTTTAATTGTGAAACTGCAACTTAATTAAAGGAAGAGACAGAAGCAAATAGAAGGGACAACTTTAGGTCTGGCCTGCATTGAGTAAGATACCATCATACACCAAAGCCCTACCATGTTATATATCACGATCCACAATATTATTCATTCCCAAAAGATTGAAGCCTAGATTAAATTAAATTAAATGATATATTAAGAGGGGTTTGTTCATTTTGATTGTTTGCCAAATGGCAAATGTTTTTGTATGTATCCACTCCATATACTATAGAAAGTCAAGAAAGAAAGAAAATTGAAGGAAGTCAAGAAAATTTAAAAAATGTGATAAATCTGAATCCATGTACTATTAGTTTGGATGATATATAATTGATAAGGAGCTAGAAGCGATGGGAATAACCATTCAGATCTTGAAATCTAAATCATACATATTTTATTCAATTCATCTGTTTTTCTTCTTACTTTTCTTATATCTTTTAATTTATCTAACAAGCTTGCATGTTTCTACACATGGCATGTCTCTACACTGACTACTAAACTGTTTTTTGTTTTCTCCTTGCCATTCCCCTTAATTCATATTGTATAAGGGAAAAAGGATGGGTATATTATGCAGCCATGCAAGGTAAGATGCCTTTCCTTTTTTTTCAGTATCATAGAGGAAGTCCAATAAACACAGCATTTTGTGAGATTGGAAGATTCGGAAATATTTAATTAGAACTTTAGAAGGAATTAGCCTCACCAATTAACATGGAAATGGCATGGTACCATTTGTATTAAAAAAATAGCATGGCATAATTTTTTGATAATAATAGAAATAGATTGTTTTTTTCCCTTTCCCTTCAAAAAAAAAAAGAAATAGATTGTTTTGATATGTGAGTCCAACTCAGATGGTAGGAATATTGCATATTATATGCAGGGGTCAAGGTTCAAACTCTGGATACCTTATTTCTCCACATTTAAAATGTATGAGTTCTAGCCACTAAACTAATTGAAGAAAAAAAAAATGAAATAGTTTGTTTTGAGGAGGCTATGCAATTGCATTCAGATGCTTGACTATATTTTATGGGTTTAAGTACTTAACCATAAATTAAGTGAGACTATCTGAATCGTGCACACATCTATTTCTTTTTCGTCTAGTTTTGCGAGAAAAATTTGGCACAAAGTTTATGAGAAATCAGTCAATCTAATGTTCAAGGGGTGCGAAAAGTGTTATTGATGAGCTTCATGGCATAAATGTATTTGGTAGTTATATATGCTCTTTCCTTAGCTCTTGGCTGAGTTTGGCCCATTCTTTTAATGACATTTATATAAAAAAATATGGAAATTGCTCTTTACACTTCAAAAAATGCTCTACCACACCTGAGAAAGACGAAAGTATCTTCAACGGCAGTTAATTGTTGTTCGCGCCTAAGCTAAATTTTAAATAGCGAATGAAATTTAACTGTTTGTGTGGGTATTGAAGGTCTTTTCAGGTGTGGGAGAACAGTTTTGTTGGCAAGATGAGCAATAACCTTGTTCAAAAAGATGAGCAATAACCAAAAAACTTACTAAGACCCCTAATTGTATTCGTCTACGCCTACAAACCATAAAAATTACTTGTTTTGTAATCACCATCAGTTCACCCCATATTAATTTTCCGGTACATAAAATATTTGGACTCATTAAGTAAATGGCAAGGAAAAAATTTGGTAGGAAGGGATAACCCATCCTTATATGATTTACTAAATGACTGGGAAAATTTTGTAACAATAACATAGTAACCAAAAATAATTAACGTGAAAAGATTTTTCTTAATTAGTGTTAGTGCGGATAGAGGTTGCTAAAAACATGGACAAAGTGTACTAAAATGTTGATAGAATTTTTTGACGGGTTGAATTGTTTGAAAATACTTCAGCTTAACCACACCGTGCTCCACTTCTTTTACAACTCAACAGCACACTTTTTGCCCCACGTTAATCTTCACCACTCACCCTTCTTAACAATCATGAGAAGTGCAACTAAAACAAACTTAGCTAAAGAATGCGCAACAATGTTATTAGCTTTTCTCACACGAGAAACTAAAAATGAAGAAAACAAACCACTAAAACTCTTCCAATCATTAAGCATGGAGGCAAAGTAAGAATTATTATCGATAGATGACTTCAAAACAATGGCCACATGAAGAGAATCACCCTCCAATGCAGTGTTTTAAAAACTCATATCATAAGCAAATTGAAAAGTTAGTTGAAATTGAAAAACTTCAACAATACTAACATCATGAACACAAACGTCTTGAAGTTCCATGTCGCAGCTACTAAAACAAAACCTTATGTTTGTATCGAGAAAACTTTTTCTTGTATTGTTTCTATTGTCACAACCGATTTGATTTGTGTTTTAATGAAATCATTTTTGGCAACAACAAAAAACATGAGAAGTGCAACATTGAAAATAAAAATTCAAAAAACAATAACAATTTTGAGAATATTTATCCAATCTATAATTATCTAAAATATGATATAAGAAATAGAAAAGGAAAGCACAAGAATGGAATGGGTTCTTTCATTCCCTATATTCAGCTTGTTCCTCTCTTTCTTTTTTCCAATGGTACTTCACTTTTCACCAATTGTGCAAATGAGCAACACTACCTTTGCACAACACTACCTAATGTTACTTGAGTGATCGGCAAGTAATAATCACCATAAATGGAAGTCAAGAAATGAACTTTTTTTCATAGTATGCGCCCTTCCTCTTTTCAGCATTTATACTTTCACCAAATTTGCAAACTGTCAAAAATCAAATATTTTTCTTTCCTTTTCCATGTCTGCTCTCCATGTTTTCTACAGAAAAACAAGTAAAAGAAAAAACATAACAGAATTTTATGTCATGGTCAAAGACCAAAGTGATGCATCAACAACGAAGTTGGAGGTTATATATTGCGAAAGAGAAGAGTGAAAAACCCGAGAAAAAAAATGTAGAGAGAGCATTGTCTTCCAAAATAACAATAGAGTACTATTTTTTCATCCAAATCCCACCATCTTCATTAAGCCTTCAACCACCCAGAACGAAAACAAAAGCTATAAAAAAAACAATAATAAAATAAGCATAAGACAATTGTAGAGTAACAAAACACCAACGGTTTTTCTTTCCCTCATTTTCACTTTTTTTTCTTCTTCCCAATTCCCTTTTTGCTAGAATTAATATAAGCAACACCTCTCACGATTTTAGTTGCAGCAATTGAAGACCTACACTCTTCCTCTAATTTAATTTTGTGATGTTTTAATTATTATTATTATTATTAGAGGAATTTTTAATTATTATTTGTGTTGTTTTACTTTGCTATTATTTATCATTTTTTTCCCCTGTTATTACCTATTTATCACTTAGCAGATGATAAATGATATTTGTACAACCATTTTGTGACAATCTTTAGTCAACTTTCTCTCTCATACTCACATTATATTCTTATTATCTCTCATCATTTCTCTCTCCATTGTTTTTTACCAATAAGAAGAGAGAGAAAAAAGGTTGTCATGAAAGTTGTACCAAATGGTTGTTTAAATATCATTGCTCTAGCAGATAGGGCTCTCCAAGCCCATTTTTTCAATTAGAGTCATCTTTGATGTTTATTTTTTATCATGATCCATTCTACACTTCACTATGATTTAGCATTAGGTTGGTTTTATTTCTCTTCTCAAATGAAATTTTAACCCATTAAAAGACAACCAGAAAAAATGTATAGAAAATTTAAGATTCACTAGGTTTGTTTGGTTCAACATATGGAAGGAGATAGGAGGAATTTAATGGAGGGGAGGGAGGGAAAGGAAGGTCTTTTAGTTAAATATATGTTTGATTCAATTTCAAAAGAGAGAATGAGAGGAAAATGGAAGAATTTTAATTAATTTTGTTCAGAAGGGAGAGGGGAGGAATTTTAAAATTAATTTACTTATTTTGCCTTGAAATTTAAGTAAGAATAATTTTGAGTTTTAACATAAATTAATGATAGTTATGTCAATGTAATAATGACATTAGTTGCACACCTTCCCTCGCGTAAAGATCCTCTCCATTTATAAAACTAAATGGAAGATGCAATTTGAAAAGAGATAGACACATAACATAGGTGGTCGATTCTACCATTAAGTGGGTCCCACCATCATTAATTATTTTTGACTTGTTATGTGTCTCAGTCTCTCTAAATGGAACAAATGAAAAAATTTATAAATGGAGAGGATATTTACCCCCTTCCCTCCCCTCCAAAAACGGGTTAGGATCTTCTCCATTTATAATTTTCCCCATTTGTTCCATTTAGAGAGATAAAGACACACAAAAAGTAAAAAAAATAATTAATGATGATGGAACCTACTTAGTGATAGGACCCCCTTCCCTGCCCCCAAAAACTCTAATTTGGGAGGAATCAATGAGTCTACGAGGGGTTTTGCTCTCCTCCCATTCTAATAATTGAATCAAACATCTAAAATTAAAAATATTCACCCCCTCTCCTCCAAAAACCTCTAACCAAACAGACATTTATTTGCTGATGTTAGACTATAACATAATAATCTTTATTTGATGATGTGTTCTATTATTAATCCATGGTGTTTAAGACACATCAATTGCGATAAATTGATGATGTTAGACTCTAACATAATAATCTTTATTTGATGATGTGACATATTATTGATCCACGATGTTTAAGCCACATCAGTTGCGATAATTTGATGATATTAGACTCTAACATAGTAATCTTTATTAATAAATATCATAGACTAAGATGTGATATCTTATTAATCCTAGTTGGAGACGAATGAATTGTGACAACGTGGTAATTTAAACTCTAAAATAATAAACATTTCTTTAAATAACCGAATTAGTTGAGATGTGACCTTCTTTTAATTATAGTTTGACACATGTGATGAGTTGTGACAACTTAGTGATCATAAACTATTTCATGAATTCAAATCAATAATTTACATCCCACACTCGATATCTTTTTATTTATTCAAATCAACACTGTCTTTTATGATCACGTTTATTGCAACAAAATTTCTTTAAAATCAACAAATGCACACACATTTTTTATATTAAAGAACTATGTAGTTTTGAATTCTCTACTGATAATAAAATATTTTCCCCACTATTTAAAAACAAAATATTTTCACTTAAGAAAATTCCTTTGAAGGAGCTTAAGTGTTGGAACCGATGTTGTTCAACTTTTATTTCCTTCGAAGGTTAAATGAAGACACTATAACTTCTAAAAGAAACAAATAACAAGAAAAATGAAAGCATGATTCAACACTCCAATTTTAATATAAAAAAGCAGCAACTGACCAATAGGGTCATTATCTTGATCTTGATATCCCAACAAGCAACTAGATTTTATGTTTTAATAAATTGGACCGTCAACCTATTTGTGTTGGTCTTCTTGTCTATGTTAAGCTATTTATTAATAGTCTTAACCAAATTGTGTAGCTTAATCACATATCCCAAGTTCGGATCTACAAATTTCTCATTCTCTATAACCACATCCTTCAGTAATTTTCAAATTCAGTTTATTGTCCAACATTGGTGGAACTTAGGGGCTCAGTCGTACATAGTAATTCTACGCTTATTCATATTAGGCGATCCATTTGTTGTAGTATGGGTCACCCGTTGAAAAATTCTATCATGGAAATTCTCTGCCAATGAACTCACAATGAAGTACCTAAAATTGAAGTTCTTCAACGAGTCTGTAAAGGCCTTAAAAGACATGGATAACTTTTCGAAGGGTATCCAAGCTTGAAGGTAGTTCGAATTCTTAACCACAATCATGGATTGATATCTTTTAAGAAGGTATTGAAGAAATTTAAGGCCTTTACAGACTCGTTGAAAAACTTGAAAGTCAAGTACTTCACTGTGAGGTCATTGTCGAAGAATGCACTTATTGAAATTTGTCAAAAGGTGGTTTGTACTATCACGATGAATCTCCTATTACGGACAAGGGGATTTCTTTGTATAATTGTGTCCCTTATTTTTGTCAATGTTGGACCATAGACCTTTTCTTAAAAGAAGGAAGGGTAAGCTTAACGAGGACGGGAAATTGGTAGAGCCAAACTTTCCATATGTCACTAAGATATGAAACTTCGCTAAGACTTTTGATAAAGATCTTACGTAGATAAGAAGACCAATGAACATATGATTGAGTGATCGATATATAAACACACACTTTAATTACTTGTCGGGGTCAAGATCAGATTAATGCTTTTATAAGGTATGTTGTTGTTTTTCTTTTCTTCTTTAAATTGTGGTACTGAAGCATGCTTTTTCTAGCTTTTTGTTTCGTATTGCAGGTATGATAAAAGAGGATTTCAGTATCCTCAGCAAAACACTAAGTATTGTCAGTTTTACCAAATATAAGTTATCGAACCAGATAGACTGCACATTAGTTCAGACCATTCTAGTTTGGCAGAATTCTAAATCAAAGTTTAATTTTATTGTGGCATGTCAACTATCTTCTTGCCATTGTTAATGTGTTGGAGGGGTGTCTCGCGTCCCTGAAAAACAAAACAAGAACAATTTAAGCCCAAAATCTCAACTCCCTTCATATAATTGGATTATAAAAAACATTCAGCCCAAAATCTCAACTCCCTTCATATATAATATTGATAATATTGTTCCTATTGTACTATGATATTTCCTATTTTAATGGAATCTAATTTTTTTAATTAAAATATTATTAAAGGGTAAAATAGTCAATAAAATAGTTTAAATGAAAGGTAAAATAGGTAATAAAAAAGACAGCTCAAACTTATGTATTTTAAGTCTATTTTCTTTATATATAGTATAGATGACATATGTAAGCTAATATAAAATATTGTAAATAGGTTAATAGTGCAAAATATGACTTATTTATAAAGACAACGTATAATTAACCACCATAATAAAGCGTTATGCTCAACTTAGTATCAAAATACAAAATTTACACGTGAAATCATAAATATTGTGTGTTGTATTGTTCGTTTAAGAATGTTTCAGAAGAAAAAAAAGCAAGACAAGACAAGAAAGTGTTCACTGTAAAGGCAAAGCATGTGCTTTGGAAAATTGTTCTTTTCCCATTCGTTTTTTCTCATTCCCACCCCAAATTTCATAATTAACATCAGCGCAAGTTAACTGCCGCTCGGTAGTACCACTTAACTCACGCTGGATACCAGCGGCAGTTAACCTACGTTTTGTTTTACATTAGAACATGTAGAAGCTTCTACCATTGTGTTTCTAAATAATAAAAAAATTAATTTTTTTCCCTCCAAATTCGAATTTCATCAAACTCAAACAAATCAACTTCAACTTCTACTTCAATTACAAGTAAGTGCTTATGATCCTTTTGCATTGGTTTTTTTTTTTTTTATGTTTAAATGTTTGATTTTTTTTATATAAGTTTTAAAATTTTAGGGTTGATGAAATTGTTAGATGTTTTGGACGTTAACGATCAAATAAGTTAGAAATTGCACTTTGGATGTTGATTAGAGTAAGTTTCACTCCAATGTGGTAGTTTAGAGATTGAAATGAAACAACGAACTCACAATGTAGAGATTGAACTCCAAGTGTTTGATAAAACGTCTTATGAGAAATTGATTGATTTTTTCATTGTTTTATATTGTGTTATTTCTGGCAGACCAAACAAACAAAGACTTGCTAAAGAGACCATAATCTCTGATGCACGTGCATAAATGCATGTTGCGCGCCCTTTTACTAAAAGGGGACACATGCGTAGGACTGGGGAGGGGAAGTCTCAGACGGGTGCGTCCTAGATAGTGGACCCTACACAGCAGTATGAGGAAGATGCTACATAGCACACTGATTGAATGAATGGATGAAATGATTGGATGAATGGATGAAAATGATTGAATGAAAGAAAGAATGTGGTGTTTAGGTGCTTAAAAAAAACAATTCTGTCAAGAATTGATGTTCTAATAGCAGACCTAAAACCAGCTACAGTTAACTACTGCTGGGGTCAGCGCAAGTTAACTGCCGCTGGTACCCAACGTGAGTTAACTGTCATTGGTACCGAACGAGAATTAACTTGTGTTGGGTTAATTGTGAAAATTCGGGGTGGGAATGAGCAAAAATGAAAAGGAGGAGAACAATTTTATGTACTTTAGACTATTGGGCTTGAAAAAAGGAATTGGATTTAACAGAAATTGGGCCCAGACAATATGACCCAAAACTAAAAAAAGTGTTTTTTTTAAGTGTTAACTCGTAAACCCGAACAATTTTACCTGAGTTAACACGTGTTAACTCGCTCAAACTCGTCAAACATTCTGATTTTAACAAAAAACGTTTTTAACTCCGAATTAACACGATTTTGACATCTAAAAACATAAACTCGTCCAAATTTACAAGTTAACACTCGATTTATAAAACACCGCTTAGCACAACCACAAAATTAAGAGGGTCCTAATCCAAATCATGCTTGTTGCTTTGTATATACAGAGGTGGGAACAGCCGCTACCAAAGCCAACAATTGTTCCCTTTACCTTAGACGATTCACCATCTATGTCTCCAACACCAAATCAACCCTCCACCAAAGCCAAAATGGCTAGCGAGAGAGAGTGCTATTGGCTTTTTGAAAAAGAGTAGTGATATATGTATAACTATTTGTGACAATTTTGATGACAACTTTCATTTTCTCTTTTTTTATTGATCCAAAACAATAGAGAGAGAAAAAAGAAGAGAGAGAATAAGAATATGATGTGAGTATGAGAGAGAAAGTTGTCAAAAAGTTGTAATAAAATGGTTGTACAAATATCATTTCTCTTTGAAAAACAGTTTGTGTATGGGAAGCGATTCTCTCCCGTGATTTTTTTCTCAAACGGAATCAAAGTCGCACACAAAACACATGACTGGAGACAAATATAATTGTAATATCCGAGACTATTTTAATTAACATAGTATACAATCAAACACTATTTTAGAATTTCGATACATTAAAACATTACTATAGTTATTTATTACACATTTAAACAAAGAATGTTGCTTTGGTGATATTTTTTTTTGAACGAAATGTTGCTTTGGTGATTATGAATATATATATTTTGTGGTCCAGAATAACTCAGTAAATATTATTGCAAGATACCGTACACTTGTCTTGTGAGGAAAACAATGGTACAATTTTCAAATTGGATGCTCTTGAAAAGAGAGGAGATTCACACTCAAAATCAAAACCCCACTACCTAATTCCAACTTCCACTGTGTAATAAAGCAAGCACAAGGTTAGTTACTGACGTGATGACTTTTATTGTTGACTTTAAGTATGTAGTGTTGCAAATCTGGGAAGAAAATAGAGGCACAGTGAGGCCCATTTTCACTACGATCGGGTTTACTCAACTTTTCGGTTTAAGACTTTTTATTTATTTATAAGACTTCTTTTATTGGGTGAAAATAAAACGAAGTCAGACAATCACAATCTCTTATTCTTTAAAATTAACCGAATGTAAAATTTTGTCCTAAATTTAACCTAACTTCAATGATTAATTTTACTGTATTACCCTTATTTAATTTAATTAAAATGTTATTTTCAAATGCTTCTGAAATCAAAAACAACAGATCACTCCTGAATCCAATCCAATTCTATTTTCGCTCCTATTTTGTTTGAAATAAGAGATCGCTCCTATTTTGTTAACAGATCGCTTCTATTTTGTTGAAAAAATAGATCGCTCCTATTAATCTAATCGTTACTTAACAAATTATCATATTTTCCTACCTAAACTAATTATCCTATTTTTATGAAAAACAAAACAAAATCGTTTCCAAACTAATTATCCTATTTTTATTGAAAACAAAACAAAATCGTTTCCAAACTAATTATCATATTTTTATTGAAAATAAAACAAAATCGTTTCCATCATTTCCTTTCTCTTACTCTTAAACGTAATCACTCATGTTTATCAAAACAGTAATTTCCTATTTCTATGATGCGTTTCCTTATGATGCATATAAATACAATTATTTTGTAAATCATTAGAAATCTTTTATTTCAATTACGCTCCCTTATTCTCTTATCCTCTTACTTGGAGATGTTTCATTGTGTGATTATGAAGAGTTACAAGTTCAGATTGCATCACAATTCACACATATCCTATATTGTCTTTTGCAAAATATATCCTATATTGTCTTTTGCAAAATATGTGAGTCTGATGGTTATTATTTATCTATATGCTTATTTTGGTTTTGTCTTTTTTTTTTCACCCCCACTTCATTGTTAAATTACATTATATGAAAGTAATTGTTAGTTTTAGACTTTTATTTGGGATCGTCGATTAAAACCACCACCGCATAGAGAGATACAAGGTAACATAACGATGTCGTAACACTCTTTTTATTTGTCTTTTTTTCCCTTCTTCATTTTCATCTTCTTCTGTATTTAATTATTTACACTTTCTAATTGTATCTTTTTATTGTCACACTTCTTTTAATTATGAAATTGAATTTATTTTTTTTCTTGCTACTGATGCCGAGTTTTTTATTTCATGTCAGACTTATGCAAATGTTGCCGTATTGGTGGACAATGTACGACATAATCCATTGCTCTAAAAATCATTTTAAGAGGATGATCAGTACTTTTTTTATAAGCATAAGATAGTATGTATACTTATTGATTTGTTCATTTTCTAAAAAGGTTCTTCGTATTAATCCGTGTTACTATATATGTTTATTTTTGGATATAACATGCCATTTTTATTTTTTCAAATCATCCAGAACCACAAAAGTGCGATTCATTCATAAAAAAACGTGGGAGGTATGTATGAGTATGACTCGGAGAAATCTTTCACTTTGATAACCACAATGTAATGTAGGTTTTCATTGCTTCTTTTTCAGACTTAGAAATATGCACTATATGATTTCTATATTTTGTTTTATTTTTCATTTAGATTGGTGATGTTTGATTTCCTTCACTTTGCTATGATTGTTTGAGTTAGATGTGAGTTGGTTCAATTTGTAAGAAGTACAACATATGTGATGTTGTCAAGTAAAATGAGCTTTTGCATGACTATTTTGCCAATTTTTACCTGTCGACACTTTTGCCAAACTCTACATGTTGACGCACTAACTGAGGTTGCGCTTCAGGTCACATCTTGATCCCCCTCTCCTCAATTTCATTTTCATTATATTCACCACAATTATTCAACAACAGGAAAGGCATCAATGTCAATCAATCTCTTCCTTTTTATGTTGATGATTTTTACTTTCAGTTTCATATTTGTTTTGGTGGCTGATATGTAATTGCCTTTGGAATGCTTCTGTAAGAATGGATAACAAGGAAGTGTGCTTTACTGAAATAAATTATACGAATGATGGGAGGAAAGCAAAATGAATGAAGAAATTTGTGAAGACAAACAAGTTCTCTGCGGTTTGGTAGAGCTTAATGCGAATGAAACTACCCTTTCATGTTTAAGGCCTCTGATGACATTCTTTTGGCCAAAATTCTCCTAATATTCTTTAGGCATGTGCATCCATGTTATTGCCTTACTGCTTTTTGTTACCTTTTCAGATTTACTTTTGATACATTAGTTGACATGTAATTTTTCTTTCAAGGGTAGTTGACATGTAAATATTAGGTTAGTAATTTGAAATTTTAAACAAGAAAGAAATAGACCAAAACACATGTAAGCATTTGGTCTCTAAAAAAAATGTAAGCATTTGGTCTGTTTTAAGCTAGAGGTCCACATTTATTTTATAGTTGAATCATTTAATATCTATTATTGTAAATAATTAGTGTAACTTAAAAC
>Ga0315914_1000456_pt1 | contig 50797 bp, 48 predicted proteins | sample MpolenodulesMG_FD_203920 | JGI IMG/M metagenome (GOLD analysis project Ga0315914, IMG submission 203920) | Medicago polymorpha root nodule microbial communities from Los Angeles, California, United States - elongated nodules | ecosystem: Host-associated > Plants > Roots > Nodule | place: USA...
TCACCGTGCGGATCACCTCGCGCAGCCCATCGGGGTTCGAAAGCAAAATGTCTTTGACGGCGGCGCTGGCTGTCTTACCTTCAGTCTTGGTCATGGTGGCGTTCCTTCCAGGGAATCAGGTGACGTTCAACATCACCAGCCTGCCATGACCGCCTCTCTCAGTGAATTTGCAGAACCTTCAGCACACTACCACCAGCCGTGACTTCACCCGCACTCGCAAGGGTGTGATGGACAGTCTCAGACCTCTTGAGACGTCGTCCGACAGTAACCGATTCAAGCCGGTTCCTCTTACTGAGACGGCTGGAAAGCGACCGACTTGTTCGAAATGGCACGAGTGAGTTATAATATCAATGATAAAACGAATGTTGCACAGCGACCTCGCGTGGGGTAAGCATATCCACGTAACTTAGACTGCGCCCACCCCACTGCCAGGGTGGATCTTGGTTGCGAAACAACAAAAAAGGGGAATCGGAACATGAATTTTTCTCGACGAGAACTCTTCAAAGTGGGCCTAGCTGCTGGAACGGCTTTTTCGATGCCGTCAATCTTGCGTGCTCAAGCTGGACCTGCCGATGCCCGAACGCTCCGAATGGTGATGAGCGGCGACCTCAGCGTCTTCGATCCGATCTTTACAACTGCTGACATCACGGGCTGCCATGCCCTCGCAATTTACGACACACTTTTCTCACTCGACTCCAAATTGAGGCCGCAGCCGCAAATGGTCGGGAAGTGGGACCTTTCGGATGATAAGCGGACGTATACATTCGAGCTTAGGGACGGCCTGATCTGGCACGATGGCACGCTCGTTACTGCGGCGGATTGTGTCGCCTCGATTCGCCGCTGGGCCCAGGTGGATAGCGGCGGAAAACTGATCATGGAGCGAGCCCGAGATATCTCCAAGAAGGACGATAAGACCTTCACAATAGCGCTCAAAGAACCGCTTGGGCTACTGCTCGATCTGCTTGTGCAAACCGAATATTATCCGGCTATGATGCGCGAGAAGGACGCTGTTCGCCCGGCCACCGACCAGGTGACCGAAAATATTGGATCTGGACCGTTTAAGTTCAATGCAGCTCTGGCCAAGCCCGGCGCGAGCTTCACGTACGACCGCAATGAAAACTATGTGCCACGACGAGAACCGGCTGATGGGTTTGCCGGCGGGAAGGTCGTCAAGGTTGATCGGGCAATCTGGGACAACATCGCCGATAGCCAAACTGCGTTAGCAGCCTTACAGGCAGGTGAAATTGATTTTCTCCAAGGCCTGCCCGGCGATCTTTACCCAGTGATCGAGAGCGATCCCAATCTGACGCTTCAAATTCTCAACAGCGGTGGTTACGTACAGTGCTTGCGCATGAACTGTCTTCAGAAGCCGTTCGACAATGTCAAGGCGCGTCAGGCAATGCTCCACCTGATCGATCAGGAGGCATTCCTGCGCGTAACGGCGTCCGATCCGAAGTTCGGCCACGTCGTCACCTCAATATTTGGAAACGATGGGCCGTATTCCAACGATGAGAATACCGGGTGGCACAAGAAGGGTGGCGATCCGGAAATGGCCAAGCAACTCTTCAGAGAGGCGGGATATGCCGGCGAAAAGGTTGTTATTCTTCAGCCCACCAATATTGCATCGTTTAGTAATGCCTCGCAGCTACTGGCAGACAGCCTCCGCAAAATCGGCATCAATGTCGAGCTTGCCCCTAGTGACTGGGGAGGGCTTATCCAGCGCCGCGTAAATAAAGGACCCGTTGAGAGCGGAGGATGGAGCATTTTCATTACCGATGATACAAATGTTTCGTTAAGCAGTCCGATCAGCCAAATCTTCCTAAGCGCCAATGGCGAGGAGGGCTGGTACGGTTGGCCGAAGAGCGAGGAATATGAGTCTCTTCGGGCCCAATGGGCAGATACCGAGACGTTCGAAGAGCGGCAGGCGCTCGCCCGCAAAATGCAACGTGCTTGGTGGGACTTCGCCGGCGATGTGTATTTGGGCCAAATCGTCGCGCCAATTGCGCGTCGGAAGACACTCACGGGCATGATTGAGATTCAGTCGAATCTGGTTCCGATGTGGAACATTCAGAGGGACTGAGAACACGATGGGCATTTACATCCTTCGAAGGATGATCTCGGCCATCGCCGTCATGGCGATGGTTGGGTTCTTTATCTTCCTGCTTCTCAGGCTGGCGCCTGGTGATCCGGCCGCGATCATTGCGGGCCCCACCGCCACAGAAGAAATGATTGCCGCTATACGAGAAAGTATGGGCATGAACGACCCAATGCCAATTCAGTTCATGCGTTGGGTTAGGGGCATACTTGGCGGCGATTTCGGCACCTCGATCTTTGCCGGACGCCCCGTTCTTGAGCTGATGGCACAGCGGCTAGAGCCAACACTCTCCCTGTCAATCCTGACGATGATCCTTTCGGTAACGGCCGGGGTTTCCTTCGGCATCCTTGCGGCATGGCGAACTGGCGGTCTCGTTGACCGCCTCCTCACAGCCTTTTCTGCACTCGGGTATTCCATCCCGGTCTTTGTCATCGGCTATTTCCTGATCTATTTCTTCGCCATACGAACTCACTGGTTGCCAGTCCAGGGATACAAGCCGATCGAAGGTGGCCTTGGGCCCTGGTTCACGCACCTGATCCTGCCCACCCTTGCTCTCGGCCTCGGCTTCATTGCCTTCATCGCCCGGGTCACACGGGCGAGCATGCTCGAAGTTCTGTCGGAGGACTATATGCGAACGGCCGCTGCCAAGGGAGCGTCGTCCTATGCCATGCTTGTCCACCATGCTTTGAAGAATGCCGGCGTGCCCATCCTGACAGTGATCGGCATTAGCTTTGCCTATATGATCGGCGGGGTTGTGCTTACGGAAACGGTGTTCAACATACCAGGTATCGGGCGGCTGGTCGTGGATGCGATCAACAACCGCGACTATCCCATCATTCAAAGCGTGCTCATCCTGACGTCAGGTCTGTACGTGCTTATCAATCTCACAGTTGACCTGGCCTATACGCTGATCGACCCGCGCATCCGGTACTGATATGACGCTTCTCTCCACACCACTTGAAACCGCGCCGCCGGCCCTGCTGAGACTTTCGAGTTTTGCCCGTATGGCCAGGCGACATCCGCTTGTGCTGATCGGCGGTGGCCTGTTGGCGCTCCTGCTTGTTCTCGCGCTTGCTGCTCCGCTTTACGCCGGCGATCCGGGAAACATGGATCCGTTCAAGCGTCTCAAGCCGCCTTCGGCCGAGATGTGGTTCGGGAGCGACAATCTTGGACGCGACGTGTTTGCCCGAACGATCTTCGGGGCGCGGATATCGCTCGTGGTCGGATTGCTGTCGGCCGCCTGTGCGGCCATGATTGGGCTGCTGATCGGCATTCTCGCCGGCTACAACCGGACGTTCGACAGCATCGTGATGCGGGTCATGGACGGCCTGATGTCGATACCGACGATTCTGCTGGCCATTGCGCTTATCTCGCTGACGGGCCCTGGTATCGGCATCCTCATCATCGCCATCGCCATCCCTGAGACGCCAGCCGTTGCGCGATTAGTTCGCTCAGTGGTCCTCAGCGTTCGCGAGCGGCCTTATGTGGAGGCGGCGCTTTGCGGCGGCGCACGGCTGCCCAAGGTGCTGTGGCGGCATATCCTGCCGAGCACCATTCCCTCGCTGATGGTGCAGGGCGCCACTGTATGCGCCAGCGCCATCATGACGGAGGCTGGACTGAGTTTCCTCGGTGTCGGTGTGCCTCCAGAGATTCCCAGCTGGGGCAATATGATCGCCAATTCACGTTTGTATCTCGCGATCGCCCCACTGACGATCTTCGCCCCCGGCATCTGTCTTGCCGTCACGGTGCTTGCGGTGAACCTGCTTGGGGATGGTCTGCGCGATATGTTCGATCCCCGCGCGAAGCGGAGGCGCTGACATGCTGATGCACAAAGCTGACATGCAAATGCCTAAAACCGCATCAGAAGAAACACTTCTCGATGTTCGAGACCTTGAGACGCACTTTTACGGCGAGGAAAGCGTCACCCGTGCCCTGGGCGGCATCAGCTTCCAGGTGAAGAAGGGGGAAACGCTCGGCGTAGTTGGCGAATCTGGGTGTGGTAAAAGCGTAACCGCCCTCTCGATCCTCCGGTTGCTTCCCAAGCAGGCTGCCGAGACGGTTGGAGGTGAGGTCCGGTTTCAAGGGCGCAACCTTCTTGAGCTGCCGGAGCGGGAGATGCGAAAGATCAGGGGTGACAAGATCGCCATGATCTTCCAGGATCCGATGACCAGCCTGAACCCGGTCTACACGGTGGGGCGCCAAATCGCCGAAGCGGTGCAGATTCACACGGGAGCAACGCGTTCAATTGCGCTGGCCAGAGCCGAAGAAATGCTGCGTTTCGTGCGCATCGCAGATCCCGAGCGTCGCGTTGGCAACTATCCCCATGAAATGTCGGGCGGCATGCGTCAGCGCGTGATGATAGCGATGGCGCTTGCCTGCGCACCGGAACTGTTGATTGCCGACGAGCCCACCACTGCACTTGACGTCACCATCCAGGCGCAGATCCTGCGGCTGATCGTCGATCTGAAAAAGCGCACGGGAACGGCAGTGATGTTCATCACGCATGATCTGGGCGTCGTCGCCGAGACGTGCCAGCGGGTGATCGTCATGTATGCTGGCCGCATCGTCGAGCAAGCGACCGTAACGGATCTGTTCGCGCGTCCCATGCATCCTTACACCCAGGCGCTCATGCGCTCGGTGCCTGACCGGCGGCAGGGGCGCCAGAGCCGTCTGCCAGAAATCCCCGGCGTTGTCCCGAACCTGCGTGAACCGATCATCGGGTGTAGCTTTGCACCGCGTTGCCCGTTCGCGACCGACATTTGCCGCGAGAAGACGCCCGTCCTGCGTGACGTCGAAGCGGGTCACTCCGCGGCTTGCTGGCGCTCAGAGGAGATTGTATGCGTATGAGCGGTCCATTGCTTACAGTTGAAAATCTGACCAAACATTATCCGCTCGGTGCGGGGTTCTTGAAGAAGCCTTTTTCTGTGGTGAGAGCGGTCGAGGCTGTATCCTTTTCCGTCGACGCAGGCGAGACGCTTTGCATCGTCGGAGAATCCGGCTGCGGCAAGTCCACGGTCGCGCGGCTATTGATGCGGCTCGTGGATCCGACAGGCGGACGCGTCCTGATCGACGGGACTGATATTGCTGGCCTCAGAAAGCACGAACTTCGTGCCTGGCGTCGGCGAATGCAGATGGTGTTTCAGGACCCTTACTCATCGCTGAACCCCCGCCTTACCGCTGGACAGATCATCACCGAACCTGTCGAGAATTTCGAGCGTCTCAGCCGCAAGCAGCGCAACGCGCTTGCCGCGGACCTTCTCCAAAAGGTTGGCATGGCGCCCGAGATGATGCACAGGCTTCCGTCCGAACTGTCAGGCGGCCAGCGCCAGCGTCTCGGCATCGCGCGGGCGCTGTCGCTCAAGCCCTCGCTCATCATCGCCGACGAGGCGGTGTCAGCCCTTGACGTCTCCGTGCAGGCACAGATCCTGAATCTGCTCCTGGATCTCCAGCAGCAGATGGGTATCGCCTTCGTCTTCATCTCGCATGACCTCGGCGTCGTGGAGCATATCGCCCATCGCGTCGCGGTCATGTATCTCGGTCGAATCGTGGAGCTCGCACCCTGCGAAGCACTGTTCGCCCAGCCGGTCCACCCCTACACCGAAGCGCTGATCGCAGCGGCGCCTGTACCGGATCCGACGCGCGTTCGGCTGGAGGCGCCCGTAGATGGCGAGGTGCCAAGCCCGATCAACCCGCCGAGCGGGTGCGCGTTTCATCCCCGTTGCCCACTCGCGGTCGAGCGTTGTCGAATCGAAGTGCCGGCTTTGGTACCAATGACAGACGGCCGCGTCGTAGCCTGCCATGTCCGGGCTCCCGCTACACCGACCACCAGGACTAATATTTCACTCAGTGCCACGCCTACGAAGTTGACCATAACCGATTGAGGTCTCGTTAGCCTGGGCTGACCACACAACCAGTATCCATTCAAGATACCCTGACAAAAAGTGAAAATGGACGATGCAAGAACATTCCCCCCAGCACGATGATTATCTCAAAAACCGAGACGACGGAAATGACAGCGTCGGATCTATCGAAACCAGCATTGCGGACGGCTTCACCATAACAGCGGTCAGCGACTTCATTGTGTCGCGGCCGCTAAAAAAGGGTGACCTTCAACTCGGGAGAACCGCATGAGCTCGGAAGCGCCCTTGCATGTGCACAGCAGTTCAGACTTCGGAATTGCCACTCCGCTACCATCGGCCACGGCCGCTGCAAATGCCATAAGACAACAAGGCGGCGGCGTCTTCGACATGTATCTCGCCGCGCTTGCGTGCGCTTGGGTCGCCGATCCCGCCAACTGTAGCCCTTTCGGTCGCATGCAGGGAATCTTTTCCGTCGCTGGCGAAATCGGCTGTGTCAGCGCTCCAACTGCGCTTCGGCACTTATCGAAGTCAGCGTTGCCAATCCCTATTCCGGGGAACATAGCTGCGTGGTTCTTCCTCAAGCAAAACCGCCGTTTGCGCCTTCCAAGTCGCGCACTGCTCGCGCCCGCCATTTTGCTCGCTCAAGAAGGCTTCGCGCCCAGCGAGGGTTTGAACGTTGCTCTCGAAAGCGAGGGTGCAGGATTGAGTGAGGCTCTCAAGGCGATTTATTTGGATGGGACAGGCGCACCTCGCGAATATATCCGCAATCCGAAACTCGCGGACCTCTTTCAGATCCTCGCGGAATCTGAAAGCGAGGATGAATTCTGGCGCGATCTGCGGGCAAGGGATCCCGGACCTTGGCATCCCGAAGAAACTCTCAACAACTCCGTACGGCAGCCCCCGGCGCGCATGCTCCAGCTCGACGGAGAGTCCCAGCGCCTCCTCACAACGGGAGCTCTCGAAACGTGGGGAACGTGGACCTTGCTCGGCGCAGCCGTGACTGTCGAACTCCGCCGACGCGGAGTGATGAGCGAGTTTTCGCGAGCCATGGAAGCTTATGTTCTATCCACTATTCTCCTGCTCGACCGTATACCGTTCGCAGTTGGCACTCTTGAGCCCAAAGTCTCCCATCCTTCCGTTGAGGTCGATATTTCGTTGGAGGCCACCGCAATTGCGGATCGCGTTATCCGGTTGCTGAATGCGCCCGTCGATGCGCTGTGGATGGATCTGCAGTCGACTTACTTTCCTGGGCCGGACAGTTGGACTGATGACGCCAACACAAACCATTTTTCGATCGCTTCAGGCGACGATTTCCTTTCGTTTACAACTTCTATCGGCCCATGGTTTGGTTCAAAGCAGTCCTGGTGGGGCGCGGGGCTTGGCTACAGCTATGCGATGAAATCTAATTCACTTTTCGAAGGGCAAACACATGATGTCACGGAAATGTCACCATTGATTTTGGAGGTGTCCGGTAGGCCCACCTTGGCCATTGGTTCGGCGGGAAGCGAACGCATACTAGGTTCGCTTACATATTTGATGTTCCTGAAGTTTGGGCTTGGCTACGAGGAAGACATGGCGGATTTGCTTGCAAAACCACGAGTGTTTCCAAAGGACGGCAAGCTCCGAATGCACGTGGATTTTTCGCCGGATGCGCGTCTGCACCTTGAGGCACGAGGCTTCGCAATCGCACCAACTGCGTACGAGCCAAATACTCACATGGGAATGGTAAATATTGTGGAGCGTCTCGACAGCCATCGGTACAAGAGTGGAGCCGATCCCTCCAGCTCAGGCAGCGCGCTCTAATGGGCGGTGCTATCAGAGTAACAGAGTCTTGCTTCGGTATCCTGGTCACGGAATCGAACGGCTGCCGAAGGTCCGCTCAATGCATGCGCTGCCCTTGTGGAGCGGACTGGCGAAGAGGGTTAGCTTTCCCTCATTGCCTCACGTGGAACGTCGGGGTCTCTGGCCGCCCGGCGGTTCGGCTTGTTGTATGCCCTTGTAATCGATCGATGCACGCGGATCGGCATCACATTAGAACCAAGCCTGAACAGGCGAGGAGGTGCGGCGCACAAGCGGTGCGACGTGGAAGTCAGCCGATTTTATAGAGAAGCCGTCGAGCGAGCGGCCCGATTGAAGCTTGTCGACGTGCCATTCCAATCGCCGAGCGCTCCAGCAACACCTGTTGTCCTTGGCCCTTCGCGGCGCAGCAACGGCCAGAGGCCACCATTTCGCCATGCGGCACAAATGAGTGAACAATCTTACTAGTAAAACAGTTGTTGCGTTTCGCTGGCAGATCTGCCAATCAATGACAAGTCGGATGGTCGGCGGAAGAGAAAGTCGTAACATTCCGACACTCTGGTCCTCCGCGGCAGTTGAAAACGGAGATAATCGGGCTGGGCAGGGCTCGACCCAGGGCTTTCACGGCGGACGGTGGAGGGCGCGACAGTATTTCCATCGGGAGGGTGGCCGATTACGTCAAGCGGGCTCGGCAGGTATGCAACGTTGCAGCATCCTCCAACTGAATTCATGCGCCACGTGGGGCGCAAAAAATCGATCTCTCGGCCACCCACATGCGCTTTTAAAAATGGGACGGCCGTAGAAAGCCAGCACAAGTCAAACCAGGGAGGAAACGATACAATGACTATGAAACAAAAAAATAGAAGTCTGAACACCGTGAAACTTGTGACAGCTTTTTGCGCCGTAGCCCTGTCTCCGGCTATGTCTATCGCGCAAGACACAGCATCGGGAGTGCTGCGCGTTGGCGTTCGGCAGGAACCCGATTCGATGAATCCGCACACAATGAGCTTCTCGATCTCTTTCGAGATCATCGGAATGATTTACGACTTCCTTGTCGGCAAGAACTTCGACGGGGAACTGACGAATTCTGGCTTGGCAGAGAGGTGGGTCCGTTCGGAGGACGGTCTGAAGTGGACCGTGACCTTGAAGCCCGATCTGAAATGGGCCGACGGTTCGCCCCTGACTGTTCGCGATGTCGTATCGTCTTGGCAGTTTGTCATGAACTCCGTTAATTCCGGCGTCTCGGTCAACGGTACGAGCTCCGTCAAGGGCGTCGTGAAGTCAATCTCGGCGAAGAATGAGAACACGATAGAGATCACAACCGAGTACCCGACAGAGAATAACTTGAACGAGCGTCACATCGTCCCGGAGAAGGTTTGGGGCAGTATCGGCTACGAAAAAGTCTCCGATTTCAGGAATCCCGCGCCGATCATTGGTAGCGGTCCCTTCATTCTGAAGGATTGGGCGCAGGGCCAATCGGTGACACTAGAACGGAATCCGCATTTCCGGGGCCCAGGTCCATTTCTGCAGGAAGTACGCTTGCTGCAATTCGCTAATCCCGATGCGGCTGTACAGGCGCTGCGAAGTGGTGAAGTCGACTATATAACCGACGTGCCGGTTAACCAGGTGGCGGCGCTTGATGACGAGCCAGATATCGTCGCCAAGGCGTTCGACAGTACCCGGACCGTCTATCTCGGCTTCAACACGTGGAGTGGTAAAGGCGCTGGTTCCACCACGGCACTAGCGGATCCGGCGTTCCGCGATGCTTTGGGCTATGCCATCGACAAGCAGGCCATAGTTAAAAAGGTTCTGGGCGGATACGGCACACCAGCGACGAGCATGCTTGTGCCGGCCTACGGCCGGCTTTACCCGGATATCTTCGATATCGTGCGTCCGTTTGATCTCGGTTTGGCCAAGGAGAAACTCGCTGAAGCAGGATATAAAGATAAGGACGGCAACGGACTGATCGAAGATAAGGAAGGAAAGGACATTCATCTGCGTCTTTATCTTCCCGATGTCGAGACCACCTATCCAGCGGTGGCCCAGTTCCTGACCGCCTGGTTTGGCCAAGTAGGCGTGCAAGTGAACACTACTGTTGTCAGCGAAGCCTCGCTTCTCTCGAATGTCCAGGATCCTGCCAAGGGCGGTGGCGACTACGATATGTTGATATGGTTTTGGGAAGACGTCAGGCCCGATTTCCCGCTGAGCGTACTCCAGACGAGCCAAATCGGCGGTCTCAACTGGAGCTTCTGGTCGGATCCCGAATACGACCGAATGTATCAGGATTTCCAGCGGGCTGGTTCGCTGGAGCAGAGGGCGGAGGTCGCTCAGAAGATGGTCCGAAAGCTCTATACTCAGGGGCCGTATCATGCCCTGTATTACCCCGCGACACTGCACGCGTACCGAACCGACCGCGTGTCGGGGTGGCCTGACAGCAAGCTGCCTCCGCTGATGAGTGGCGTCTTTCCAAATCCCACCATCACGAGCCTCAAAATCAACGAATAAGAAGAGCAAAGACAATGTTGATTGTGCGAAAACTAGCAGGAGCTGGGCTTACGATATTCGTTATCGTAATGCTGGGGTTCTTCATTTTCCGGGCAATGCCCGGAGATCCCGAGCGAATGCTGATCGGAAGCGCAAAAGGCGTCACCCCAGAGATGCTGACGCAGATCCGGGCCCGCTGGGGCCTGGACCGCCCACTGTTCCCCGACCAGTTTATATCGTACCTTTTATCAGTCGCGAGAGGTGATTTCGGGTATAGCTTCAAGTTCCGCGGTGCGACTGTGCTGGATGTGATCGGTCCACGGGTGATGCCGACCCTGCTCTTGGTCGGTATTGCGCAAGTGATCGCCATAGCAGCCGGCCTGTGGATCGGGGCTTGTGCTGGATGGCGGCCGGGTTCTGTGTTCGACCGACTTGGCAGTTCGCTGGCGCTCGGCGCCTATGGCATGCCGACCTTCTGGCTTGGTATGGTATTGCTGATCGTTTTCGCCTCGTGGCTCCGGTGGTTCCCCGTGACCGGCCTTGCCAATTTTGGGAATGACGACAGTATCGGAGAGTGGTCTGAGATCATACGGCGTAGCGTCCTCCCTATAGCGACGGTGGCGATTGCCCAGACAGGCCAGTATGCCCTGCTTATGCGTGCTGCGGTCGTCGAAGTATCGAAGGAGGACTTCGTTACTACGGCTCGCGCGAAAGGGATCGGCAGCAATGCTGTTCTCCGACGCCATCTGGTGCCCAATGCGCGGCTCCCAATCGTAACGCTCATTTCGCTGAACCTTGGCTTCATCGTTGCAGGTGCTGTTACCGTCGAGGCCGTATTCTCCTGGCCCGGCCTTGGGCTTCTAACGGTCGAGGCGATGCGAGCGCGGGATTACCCTGTGCTTCAGGCGCTTTTTATGATCTTCGCGGTGTCGACCGTTCTGGTCAATATGGTTGCTGATTTGCTGTATACGCAACTGGATCCGAGGGTGTCACGATGAGCCGTTTCATGCAGCCAAGCCTCGGCCAACTCGCTTCGGGACTTCTGTTGGTGCTCGTCGGGCTCGCAGCTTTGGTCCCGGACTTGCTGGTGGGCCCGATCGAAACGATCGTTACGGCGACTGGCATACCGATGTCACCCCCATCGGCGGATCATTGGCTCGGGACAGACGAAGTTGGGCGTGACATATTAAATCTGACGGTGCATTCAGCGAGGATCACGATGTTGGTGGCACTGCTTGCAAGTGCGCTGAGCATGGTGTTGGGAACTGCGGTCGGTGTGGTTGCGGGCTACGCGCGCGGAGCCGCCGACATGCTAATGATGCGGGTCGCGGACTTTTTTCTGGTGATGCCCGCGTTCATTCTGGCCTTAGTCCTTGCGCCACTCGCAATTGAAATCGGGGGTGAGCAGGGTACGATCCTGGGGTTTCGTCCCACGCTCCTCGTCACGGTAGTCGTGATCGGCGTTACAAGCTGGGCCGGTACTGCACGCATTGTGCGTAGCCAGACATTGTCTTTGCGCACCCGACCCTTCGTTGACCGGGCGCGGGTGATTGGCGCTTCGCACAAACGGATCATCTTCCTACACATCCTGCCAAATTTGGTCTCGCTGATCATCGCCAACACGATCCTGACGATCGTTGCCGCAATATGGATCGAAAGTGCGCTGTCCTTCATCGGCTTGGGAGATCCATTCCAGCCGTCCTGGGGAACAATGTTGTTCAATGCCCAGCAGGCAGGGGCCGCTGGCGTTGGTGCCTGGTGGTACGTTTTCACGCCCGGTCTCACGATAGTGCTGGTGGTGGTTTCACTCTACTCCCTAAGTCACTCCGTCGCGCTGGGCCTCGGGTCGCAAAGAAGGAGGGCTGCTTGATGTCAAGTATGACCGAACAGCACCAACCCTTGTTACAGGTCAGCGGCTTGACGGTTAAGCTACGTGGCTTTCATACCGCCGCACTGGTCGTTGATGATTTCAGCCTTACTCTCGAACGAGGTGAGTCGCTGGGTCTTGCGGGAGAATCAGGATGTGGCAAGACCACCGCTGCTCTTGCACTAATGCGACTGCTAAGCCCCGGGCTTGAGCTGACCAGAGGATCGGTGCGGATTAGTGGGGAGGAGGTGCTGGACCTCGACGAGCAATCCTTTGACGATGTGCGCTGGCGCCGTGTGGCCTATGTTTTTCAGGGAGCCATGAATGCGCTCAATCCAGTTATCACTGTGGGGGATCAGATCGTCGAGGCGATACACCGTGACAGGACCCAAGACATGGCGCGAGAGCGGTCACGGGAACTTCTGGAAAGTGTCGGCATCGATGGACATCGTGCGGGAGCCTACCCTCACCAATTCTCCGGCGGCATGCGGCAGCGCGCGATGATCGCGATGGCGCTGGCGGCAAATCCGGAGATAATCATCGCGGACGAGCCGACTACCGCTCTTGACGTCGTAGTCCAGGCCGAGATCCTTGACCTGCTGATCCGGTTGCAGAAGGAACGGGGCCTGACCACAATAATGATCAGTCACGACCTAGCTGCTATCGCGTCTACCTGCGACAAGGTGGCAGTCATGTATGGTGGGCGGATCATCGAGATCGGCGCAGTGGAAAAGGTGCTCCGGCAACCCTGCCATCCCTATACTAGAGCGCTGGTAATGGCCGCGCCGCAGTCCCATCAGGATTTCCGGAAGATTAGTCCAATCCCCGGCACACCGCCGCGACCTGATGAACGAGGTTCCGGTTGCGCGTTCTCTCCGCGCTGTCCCTTTGCCCGAGACATCTGTCGAGCAGAACAGCCACCTCTACGGATGGTCGGCGAATCTTCAGTTGCCTGTCATCTGGTGGAGGAACTATAAAACTATGACGCCCTTGATTGAATTTCGCGACATCTCTGTTCATTTTCCAGTGCCGCGCGGTCTTTCGGACTGGCTTCATCGCATTCCGCACCAGGAAATTTGCGCGATGGAGCGGGTTAATATCACAGTCCATCGAGGCGAGATTCACGCGATTGTCGGCGAATCTGGATCCGGCAAATCTACCTTAGCACGTGTCGCTACGAGACTTCAGATTCCCACTCAGGGTCAAATCTATATGAACGGCGAAGACGTTACGATACTGCGGTCCCGAGCCGCGATGCGCGATTACCGCAGCCGGGTCCAAATGATTTTTCAGGATCCTTTCTCGTCCCTGAACCCATCGCAGACAATCTTTGCACATGTCGCCGAACCACTAATTATCAACGGGACGAGTGGCGATGCGAAAAACCTGTCAGATAAGGTGCTCGCGACGCTGGCTTTGGCTGGGTTGCGCCCAGCCGAGATATTCGCTCAGCGCTATCCGGATGAACTTTCCGGCGGCCAGCGGCAAAGAGCCGTCATTGCCGGGGCGCTTGTGATGGAACCGGAGCTTGTAATCGCAGATGAACCAGTCAGCATGCTGGATGTGTCGGTGAGAGCTGAGATTCTGAAGTTGATGCTGGAGCTGCGGGCGGCTCGCGGGCTTGCCTACATCTTTATTACCCATGACCTGCATTTGGCGGCAGCAATTGCCGACAGGGTTTCGGTCATGCGCCGGGGCCGTGTCATTGAATCAGGCCTACCAAGCGAGGTTCTGAAAAACCCGACCGAAGATTATACCCGCCAACTTCTGGCTTCTGCACCGACTCTTGACGAGGCTTTGGAACGCAGAGCGGCACGGAATTTGCATGCTGGGTCGCTAAGTCCGCCCGCTGTGGCTCGTAACGTTCAGAGCTAGTTATAAAATGACACCATCCTCCTGTCCGCCAATACCCGACGAACAATGGCCCGCCGAAATTGCGGAAATGAAGACCGGCTTCGCCGGCGCATTGAACGTCTACCGGACGATGGCCCATCATCCGGATTTGTTGAAAGCATGGACGCCGTTGCGCCAACACATCGTCAAGGACAATGCTCTGGGGCCCATTCGGTCGGAGCTTGTGATCCTGCGAGCTGCTCATCGTATGAAATCGGCTTATGAGTGGGCGCATCATGTCAGCCGCGCTCGTGCTCTTGGCATTTCGGACGAGCGGATTGAAGCGATGCGTGGCATGCCAGATGGAGAAGACCGGCTCATTGTCCAGGCAGTCGATGCCATCTTCGATACCCGCAGCTTACCACCGGATCTAGAGCTCGCGCTTTCCGCCGCAATCACAATACAAGGTGTCTTCGACCTCATAGCAACCGTTGGCTTCTATTCAATATTGGGCTGCATTTTGATGACTTATCAAACCCCGATAGACGATGCCATCGCACATGAAATGGCGGAGCGACCACTTTGACGTCGATGCGTACCGACGGAATCGGTACCCAGAGCGAAGCCGTTTCGAGGGTGAAGTGGCTATTGAAACGGAATTTCCTAAGGTTCGAGAAATGGCAGACGAAATGAGGAATAACGCGATCTTCCCGAGCGTCTTGTAGCGAATTGCGCGAAGGGCGCACGAAGCAACCGCCTTCGCCGGTTAGCCGCGACCGGCGCCAACTCAGTGATGATTCTTAACTAAGTGAGATCAGAATGAAAATCTTAGGTAACGAGCTGCTTTCTGAAGCCGAGCGTGGCGCGGTGGTCGAGATGCGTCATGCCATGCACCGCCAGCCGGAACTCTCGAACAACGAATGGAAGACGCAGAAGAGGCTTCGTGATGCGCTGGAAAGCTTCGGCATGACCGGAGCGAAGACATTCCACAAGACTGGCCTTTACATCGATATCGAGGGACTAGCCGCAGGGCCGAACCGCTCTGTGGCGCTACGTGGGGACATTGACGCCTTGCCGATCCACGAGGACCGTCAAGACCTGTCATACAAGTCGCAGGTGCCCGGTCTCATGCATGCCTGCGGCCATGACATGCACGGATCGATCGCCCTGGGAACTGCCCTCGCCTTTCATCGTATGCGCCAGAATTTTTCAGGCAGAGTGCGCATATTCTTTCAACCTGCGGAAGAAGCGGAGCCTTGCGGCGGTCGATCTGTCGTCGACGAGAAGCTACTCGACGGATTTGACGCAGCGGTTGGATTTCACGTTAGGACGGATATTCCCGCAGGATCATACGGCGCACGTGCGGGTGCTGTAACCAATTCGGCCAATCAGTTTGAACTCAAGATCGAAGGGGCCATGGCGCATGGTGCGGCTCCGCACGCTGGGGTGGACGCTATCGCGATTGCAGGTGCCTTCATCAATGAGGTCCAAAAGGTGGTGTCCCGGGAAATGCCGGTGAGCGATCGCGCGATAATCACGATCGGCACCATACATGGCGGAGAGGCGACGAATATCATCTGCTCATCAGTCGTGATGACAGGAACGATCCGAACTAGCACTCCTGAGCGGCGAGAGCTATTGGTGCAACGCGTCCGCGAGGTGGCCGAGGGGCTTGCTGTGACCCATCGAGGTCGGGCGGAGTTCAGCTATCGATCGGGTGAGCCCCCCGTGGTCAATGATGCCGCGATGGTTGAGCGCTTTCGGCAGCTTGTTGTCGAAACGACGGGCAAGGACAAGTTCGTTGAAAGGCCTCCGAGCTCTGGCAGCGATGACTTCGGCTTTTATTCCAGCTGCGTCCCCTCAATCTATTTCTGGTTTGGCAGTCGGGAGCCAGGCAACGAGTCCGGGGTCCACACGCCCACTTTCGGAGCCTCTGACGAACTTCTCATTCCGACGACAGAACTCGCAATCCGCTATTGTTGGGAGCTTTTACGATCTTGAGGTCGCGCCAACCAATCGCAGAACAGAAGCGACTTGAAATGCAGCTGCTATGAAAAATCTACTCGACAGAAATCTGGGAACAATTGCTATGCCGCATCATCTTCCTTCGACTCCAATGGACGTTTTTTCTGCCAAGCCTGAGACGTTAGAAGCCGTGCGAAAAGCCAAGTTGTTCGGCTGGTGGGACTTCCCGCTTGAGGATGTAGGTGTCGATAATCCCGAGATGAACGCCAATGACTCAGCGTACTGGCATTACGCCAGTGGCAACCCGATCACGAAGACCAAACAGGAGGTGTCCGAGGCCGTGTTTCAGAGCGGCATATCTGCAGTAGGGTTGCCTGGAGACTTCGAGACAGAAACATCACTTACGGTTGGTGCAGCAGGTGATTTGATCCGAGCTGACGGCCTGGAATACTCGAAGGACATTTTGTTCGAAGGGATCCAGGATATTCTATTTGACACTGATGTCGCGTTCGCAAATTACGAGTCAGTAGTCGCCGAAGATGATGTTGTGAAGAAATCGATCGTCGACGGTCAGTCTTTTATCATGTGCTGCTCATCTACGCAGTATACTGCTTTGACAGAGCACAGGGGTAGGCGGTTTGATGTCCTCAACATCGCTAACAATCACTCTCTTGATCTGGGTGTCGAGAGTCTATCAACAACCCAAGACCTTTTCCTGCGAGATGGGATTATGGATATTGGGGCGCCCCGAAGTGCGCAGGAGTACGGTAAGGGTAAGGTATTCGTTCGAAACGGTATCAAGCTTGGATTTGTCTCCGCAACCTTTAGCCTCAACGGCAAGCCATTGCCGACCGGACAGGAGTTTCGTGTTCATACGTCCAAGCTAATGTCGAGGTACGTCCCAACTGACTTGGAACTTCTTCGCGCGCAGATTGCGGACTGCAAAATGAGAGGATGCGACTTCATCGTCGCCTCAATTCATTGGGGCGTTGAATTTGAGTTTTTCCCTCGGCTCAGGCAAATTGAAGCGGCCCACGCGTTGGTTGAAGAAGGGGTCGATTTGATTTTGGGTACCCATCCTCACGTCATTCAGCCAGTCGAATATTATCGTACGAAGAGGGATCCTAACCGTATCGCGGTTATCGCTTATTCTTTGGGAACCCTGACGTGGGGATGGTATACAGCCCCACACCTCATCCTAAGCCTAATCATGCACCTGAAACTGGCAAAAGGTCATGTCGGTGGCGAACCCCGCACCTACATAGAAAGCGCAAAACCATACCCGGTGTATCGGAACATCTCGGAGGAAGCCAATGGACGGTTCATGAGAATTCAGAAGCTGTGCGATCAAGATGAGAAGGGCGGCGCTGCTTGCGCGATCGTCAAAATGAAGCAGTATGCAACCTTGGTTCTGAGTGACGGTTGGGCATATTGAGGTTCATCACCGCGGAAAAATTGATGCGGCTCAGCCTTATTCCATGCCGGAAGTCGCCACGTAGACAGAACGCTTGAGTTTGTATGGCTCAGTCTTCGAAGCGCCCCTGAAATAGCATACAGAAATACGAGGATGCCAATTTAGCAATTCAGCCGCTGGCTGCTGGACTGCCGTGAGGGCACACCGCTCCCCTCGTTTGTGGAACCGCCCGCTTGGCAAGGCGGGCCTTAAAAATCCTTCATCAGGATGGTGGCGACGAAACTTTCCTGATTGCGGGATCGATGAGGCAGAGCAAAAAACAAGGTTGCTACGTATGCTTCGCTTGGCCAACAATTGAAACATATGTTGCCGCTCCTTCTGAATTGAGGTACATGCTTCTTCAGGCATGCCGCACCTGGCTTCCGGATCAGCTGTGTGGTGAGGCCCTTTGATAAAAGAAAAAAAGGGAACATGACATGAGAAAGCAGACGAAAATCATCATCAGCGCAGTGTCGCTCGCGATGTCGGTGCTAGCGAGCCAAACGATATCGAGGGCCGGAGAAGTGCTTGATCGAGTGCTGTCCAGCAAGACACTCACCGTAGCAGTCGGAACCGACTGGGGGCGAATGTCCTATCTCGACCAAAAGCACGAGCTGGCAGGCTCAGACATTGATCTTGCAAAAGCGGTTGCAGATCGCTTGGGCGTCGAAATCAAATTCGTGACGCCTGGTTGGGACGTAATAACGGCCGGCAGGTGGGAAGGCCGCTGGGATTTATCCATGGGACAGATGACACCTACGAAGGCGCGAGAAGAGAAGTTCGCTTTCCCGGCGATTTACTTCTACAGTCCGACTGGAGCCGCTGTTCATAAGAATAGCAAGCTTGCTGCACTACCCGATCTTAATGGCAAAACGGTTGGCGTGCTGGCCAACACAATCTTCGAGTACTATGCGAACCAGACCTTCACGCCTGATTGGCTTGGGGTCAAGCCGATCGAGTATCCGTTCAAGGCGGGGGAGGTGAGGTCCTATCCCAGCAGCAGCGTTCCTCCGCTGGATGACCTTCGTCTCGGCGATGGGGTGCGTCTCGATGCCGTGCTCTGGGACAAGGTAACTATTCAGAAGGCGATCGACGACGGTTATCCTCTGAGAGTTCTGCCTGGAACGCTCTTTACGTCCCCTGCTTCAATCGCCATCCTACAGGGTGACAAAGAATTTAACGACAAGATCAAAGAGGCCGTTGATGCGATGAGAGCCGACGGTTCACTGTCTAAGATGACAATCAAGTGGTACGGCGCCGATTATTCGGTGGACAAGTAAGCCCATTGAGCGACGGCCCGGTGACAAGCTGGGCCGGTAACACCACTCAGAGGAAATGCGATGCTCTATCCGGATACGGTTGAATCCGAAGTGCTTGTGCACAAACCAGCATTTGTACTGTTGACTTTCGCGATCATGCTGTTGGCCTTCATGATGATCGATCTTACAGGCACCAACTTCGCGGAACTGATGCGCCCGATCATCGGAGATCCGCACCAAAGTGGTCTTTACGGTAGGTTCGCAATTGCATTTGCTATCGCGCTCCTCTTCTCCATCAACATCGTGCTTATTGGCTGGGCCCCGCTAGCTTTCCAGATCGGAATCGTCTGGCTCGAGCTGCTAATTTTTTTTCTGCTATTTTTCAAATCTTTTAATCTTAGCCTCCCCTTCATCTGGGAAAATCTCCCATATCTGATAACCCAAGGTACTTTAACGACGATCTACGTATCAGCGATTTCGCTGATCTTCGCTTCACTCATCGCAATCGTCGCTGCTATCGCCAAATTATCCAACAACGGTTTCGCATACGGAATAGCAAGTTTCTATACCTCGTTCTTTCGTGGCCTGCCTCTCCTGATGCAGATTTACTTGATTTACCTTGGGCTTCCGCAAATAGGGTTCGTCATTGACGCTGTGCCTTCGGGGATACTTGCGCTTTCCGTGTGTTACGGTGCCTACATGGCGGAAATCTTTCGCTCCGGTATAGCGAGCATTGATCGGGGCCAATGGGAAGCCTCGCGTTCGATGGGCTTTGGGTTCGGTCTTACCATGCGTAGGATCATTCTGCCCCAGGCTGTTCCGGTGATTATTCCGCCGATGGGCAATATGTTCATTGCTATGCTGAAGGACAGCTCCCTCGTTTCCGTTTTGGGAGTATGGGAACTCACTTTCTTGGCGCGGACGATAGGCCAGCCGACGTTCAACCATATCGAGATGTTGATATCCGCTGCGATGATCTACTGGGTTTTGTCGATGTGCCTTGAGCTCATTCAGTCTCGGATCGAACGTCACTTTGCCAGGAGCAAGATTCGATGAACAGCACCAACACAGATATCAAGATTTTTGGATCCGGTCGGCTACCTTTTGCGAATGCCCCTCGAAAACTGGTGGGTGCGCTTTCAAATCGTGATGAGAACGAAGTCAATTCGGTGAATGATGCGTTGTCTGAAGCAATCGTCGAAGCCAGAAATGTTTCGAAGTGGTACGGCGGCTTTCAGGCGCTCAAGGAGATCAACCTCACCGTTCGACGAGGGGAACGCGTAGTTATTTGCGGCCCCTCCGGATCGGGAAAATCGACCTTGATACGCTGCTTCAACCGACTAGAAGCCCATCAAAGCGGCGATATAGCCGTGACTGGAATACGCTTGCACAACAAAATGCGCAACGTTGCTGAAGTTCGCAAGAACGTTGGAATGGTGTTCCAGCACTTCAACCTTTTCCCGCATATGACTGTGCTCATGAACTGCATGGCTGCGCCGATGTGGATTAAAGGAGTGCCTGAGGCGAAAGCGCGGAAACTGGCGCTCAAGTTCTTGGAACGGGTGCGGATTCCAGAGCAGGCGAATAAGTATCCGATTCAATTATCGGGCGGGCAGCAACAACGGGTGGCAATTGCGCGCTCACTTTGTATGGAGCCGGCGGTCATGCTTTTTGACGAGCCAACCTCCGCGCTTGATCCGGAAATGGTTGCTGAAGTTCTGGAAACTATGACAAGCCTCGCTCGTGAAGGCATGACCATGGTGTGTGTAACGCATGAAATGGGCTTCGCGCGCTCTGTTGCCGACAGGGTCATATTCATGGATGCCGGTCAGATCGTCGAGGAAGGCGCGCCCGGAGACTTCTTCACACATCCTCAGCATGAGCGGACGAAGCTGTTCTTGAGTCAAATTCTGTCACATTAAATGCAGTCGGGTAGATCTCGGCAATCCCTGTGGTGTGATGATCAAGAATGCCGCGGAAAAGGGCTGCGCTCATACACAACCGTGTTCCGCGCGCGATCATCAAGAGCCAACTTACCTAAGGCGCACGCGCTACACAGCTGATCGAGGAAACAAGATGGAAAAGACGTCCGAGGCAACGAATTTCCAAAGCGGGATTTCGAAAAGCTTTAATCACCTTCCTTTATTTCTGCCGAGCCAACACTCCCAATTTAATCGTATCTTCGAGGCTGTGGACGATCTTCCGATAGATGATACCCATTGCCACATCATCACGGATCGAGACGCATTCACCACCCCACGGCGATATTTGGAACGCATATCATTGGTAGGTTATGCGCTGCCGCACTATTTTCCAGCTGGTGTTTACGCCAAGTGGTTGGATGGCGACGAGAGAACGAGGTATAATCTCGACAAGGAGTTCGACATCGAAAGTAAAGTTGCCGCTGTTACAAAGGACTTGGCAGAAAGCGTATTCATGAGGTTTCTCCTCAAGGAACTAGCGCAATTCCTGGACTGCGAGGCGCGTCTCGAAACTGTCATCGAAGCACGGAACGTTAGGGGCCGCGATTACTGGGCGTACGTCAACAGGCTCTTCCGTGACGTCAATTACGAAAATATCATGTTGGACACGGGCTATGCCGAAGGGTGTGGTGCAACGGAGCTCGCTCAGTTCGAAAATGCGATAGCGCCCTGTCGTATGAACCGGTTAGCTAGGATTGAAATGGTAGAGCACGAGCTATTTCCGCTCGACATCTCATTTGAAGAATATGAGCAGCGCTACACCTCAAGACTGCAAGACTTGATTGACGGATCCGGCAATTATGGCAAAAAATCATTTGGCATGAAGTCTTATCTTCTGCCTTACATCGGGCTGATCCGCCCACTCTACGACAAAGAACCTGCCAGAGCGTCATGGGCCGCACTGAGGGAATCGTTTCACCGGATTCCCACCATGGATCGTGAATCTGCTTACAATGTCACCAAAGATCTCTGTCGCTACAACTTCACGATCGCGCTCGAGGAATGTCTAAAACGGGATATTCCTATGCAGATCCACACCGGTGACGGTGAGGCGCCAGATGTGATTCTCAGGAACCAGGACCCATTTTTTCTTGAGGAGGTCGTGCGTTTCGACCGTGATGGCGTGATGCGCATGCCGAAGATCATTCCACTGCACGCGGGTTTTCCCTCCGTCGGGAAAGCCGCGTGGTTGAGTCACATCTATCCCAACTGCTACTTTGAGCTCTCGATCATGACCCCGTTTGTCCATCAAAGCTTGTTTCAAAGGTATATGCAGGTCATGGAAGTTGTTCCGCTATCCAAAATTTTATTCGCAAGCGACGCTTACCACATTCCCGAGCTTTATTGGCTATCTGGAAAATGGGGAAAACGGTATCTGGCGAAAGCACTGACTGAGCACGTTGTCGGCGGCAGCCTAAACTTCGAGGAGGCAATTGAAGCTGCTAGGATGATTTTATACAAGAACAACCGATCACTTTATAAACTCGACAGCTTGCCAGGATAAAGGATGTGCTCCCGATGCGCACGGCGGGTAATTTACCCGCCGTGGATTTATCTAACTGGCTCGCCTCGGCGAACCTGGCATGCTGGATCGCAATCTATGCCAGCTAAATCAGGCACACTGCTTACCGCGACGCCAAACGCGCATTCATCAAGCTGGAGCGCTACGCTTCGAGAGGAAACGCGAAGCCGGCTTTCACTCGATCCATGACCACCATTGTCTTGAAACCTTTGATGTCATTGTTCTCGTAGAAGAAGCGCCGCGTGAATTGTTCGTAGTCTTCCATATCCTTTGCAGTGACGACGAGCAGGAAATCGGCATCACCGGTAACGTAGTATCCAATCATAACCTCGCGCGTCTTTCTGATAGCGGATTTAAAGCGATCGATGATGTCAGCCCTCTCGCGCTCAAGAGATACAAGAACCACGACGGTGACCTGTCTGCCGACAGCCTTCGCGGAGACGATCGAAACATCGGCTTCAATAACGCCTTCGGCGCGCAGGCGCTTGAGCCGACGCTGGCAGGCAGTCGGGGACAGGTTCGCGCGCTCGGCTAGTTCCTCTGACGTGAGTCTGTTGTTTTCCTGGACGGCACTGAGGAGGACTATGTCGGCGCGATCAAGTTCCATAGTTTATCAATCCTTCGAGTAGGAGAGAATTGCGCTGAAATCCTGCATAGACACTCGTATATTTGCAGTCAACCGGCGCGGATTACCTGCAGATTGATAAGAGGATTTAGGGCGAACTATCCGGCTGGCGCATCGCCTGACCTTGACCGTCCCATAAGATGATATCAGCTACAGGAAGGACATTTCAGTGACCATCAACATCAAGGACATCGCCGAGAAGGACCGCAACTCGGTCCTACATCCGTTCACGCAGCTGAAGGAGTTTGCCAGCGGCAAGCTTGGTGAGCCGACAATCGTCGAGACGGGCAAGGGGATCCGCATCCAGGACGCCCATGGCAACCAGCTCATCGACGGCTTTGCCGGCCTTTACTGCGTCAATGTCGGCTATGGCCGTACCGAGGTAGCCGATGCAATCTCGCGCCAAGCCTACCGCCTTGCCTACTACCATTCCTATGCCGCCCACACGACGGACGAACTGGCGATCCTGTCAGACCGTCTGGTGAGGATGGCGCCGGGCAAGATGAGCAAGGTGTTCTACGGCATGTCCGGTTCGGACGCCAACGAAACCCAGGCCAAGCTCGTCTGGTACTACAACAACCTTCGCGGCAAGCCGACCAAGAAGACGATCATCTCACGCGACCGAGGCTACCACGGCTGCAGCGTCGTCTCGGGCTCGATGACCGGCATGAGCTTCTACCATGATCACATGGACCTGCCCCTGCCGCAGATCACCCATACCGGTGTGCCGCACCATTACTGGGGAGCCAATCCGGGCGAAACGGAGCGGGAATTCTCCGCGCGCCGGGCTGCCGAGCTCGATCAACTCATTGAACAGCTTGGGCCGGATAATGTCGGTGGCTTCATCGCTGAACCAGTGCTTGGCACTGGTGGCATCACACCGCCGCCCGAAGGCTATTGGCAGGCTATTCAGCCGGTGCTCAAGAAGCATGACGTGCTGTTGATCGCCGACGAAGTCATCACTGGTTTTGGCCGCACCGGCTCGATGTTCGGCTCGCAGCATTATGGTATAGAGCCGGACCTGATCACGGTTGCCAAGGGCCTGACGTCTGCTTACTTCCCCCTCTCGGCCGCAATCGTCGGCGAGAAGGTCTACAAGGTGCTGGAAGAAGGCGCGGACCGCGTCGGCGCTTTCTCGCATGGCTACACCTATTCCGGTCATCCGATCGGTGCGGCGGCTGCGAACGCGGTGCTGGACATCCTCGAGAAGGAAGATCTCCCGGGCAATGCTCGTGAGGTAGGCGCCTATTTCCAGGCCCAGCTCAAGGAGAAGTTCGCCCAGTTGCCGATCGTCGGCGAAGTGCGCGGCGTCGGCCTGATGGGCGCCATCGAGTTCGTTGGCGACCGCGAGAACAAGAAGCGCTTCGATCCGTCGCTCAAGGTCGGAGCCCGCGTCTCCAAGGCTGCCCGCGACGGCGGTCTGATCGCCCGCGCCATGCCGCATGGCGACATCCTCGGCTTTGCCCCACCGCTCGTCACGACAAAGGCAGAGATCGACGAGATCATCTCCATTGCCGAGAAGGCAGTGCGCTCGGTCATGGACGACCTGGTGCGCGACGGCCAGAAGCTCTGACTGATATTTAAGCCTAGGCGGCCTGTGATATCTGACCGCCAGGGCTTGTGCTCAACGACTGCATGAAGCCAGGGCAGGGTGCCACCTTTGCCTTGCGGATAAACGCGGCCTCCCGACCGAGGCCCATGAGGAATAGGGGACTTGGCAATATGTCTGCCACCAAACTCCATGTCAAAACCAGCTTGGCGCCGATCTCTGTTCACAGCCCCTATGACGGCGCGCTATTTGGAACGGTCGAGGTAACCGACCCTGCCGAGATCGATCGCCTGATGACAACTGCCCGCCGCGGCGCCGAGATCTCGCGCAAGCTGCCGCGGCACAAGCGGGCGAGCATCCTCGAAGGGGCCGCTCGGATCATCGAAAGCCGGAGCGCCGCTTTTGCCGAAACCATTGTTCGCGAAGCCGGCAAGACGATCACCCAGGCGCGCAAGGAAGTGTTCCGCTGCGTCAATACGCTGAAACTGTCGACCGAAGAAGCAAAGCGCAATGCCGGCGAGATCGTACCCTTCGATACCTTTACTGGCTCGGAACAACGCCAAGGCTGGTTTACCCGCGAACCGCTCGGTATCATAACCGCTATTACACCTTACAACGATCCCCTGAACCTGGTCGCTCATAAGCTCGGCCCGGCGATCGCCGGCGGCAATGCGGTTCTGCTTAAGCCATCAAACCTCACTCCGTTCTCGGCGATCAAGCTGGTCGAAGCACTACGGGAAGCTGGCCTGCCGGAGGAGGTGATCACCATCTCACATGGTGACAGAGAACTGGTGACCGCAATGATCACTGCACGCGAGGTGAGAATGGTGTCGTTTACCGGCGGCTTTGTCACCGGCGAAGCGATCAGCCGCGCGGCTGGCTTGAAGAAGCTTGCCATGGAGCTCGGCGGCAATGCGCCCGTAATCGTGATGAATGATTGCGACTTCGACAAGGCGGTTGAGGGTTGCGTCTCCGGCGCCTTCTGGGCCGCGGGGCAAAACTGCATCGGTGCACAGCGCATCCTGATTCAGTCCTCGCTCTATGACCGCTTCCGCGATGCTTTTGTTGCCGCCACGAGCAAGCTAAAGGCGGGAAATCCGCTGCAGGAAGACACAGACGTCGGTCCGATGATCTCTGCCCAAGTCGCGGAACGCACCGAAGCCGCAGTCAATGAAGCCGTCGCTGCAGGCGCCAAGCTGCTATGCGGCCAACGACGGGAAGGATCCCTGTATCACCCGACGGTATTGGAAGGCACGCCGCTGACCTGCCGTCTGTGGCATGAAGAAGTGTTCGCGCCGGTTGTCATGCTGGCGCCCTTCGAGACGCTCGACGAGGCGATCAAGATGGCTAACGATCCGGAATACAGCCTTCATGCGGGGATCTTCACCAACGATATCAATGTAGCGCTCGACGCCGCCAACAGAATCGAGGCCGGCGGGGTGATGATCAATGACTCCTCGGACTACCGCTTCGACGCAATGCCCTTCGGCGGCTTCAAATACGGCAGCATGGGCCGTGAAGGCGTGCGGTTCGCCTATGAAGACATGACCCAGCCGAAGGTCGTTTGCATCAATCGTGGGTGAGCACCCGCACGCGGGGCGGACTCTTCGCTGACAACAAGTGCACGCGATAAGCTGCCATGGCAGACTTAAGGGGAGATTATGAACAAGATTTACGAGAGCCCGCAGGCAGCCCTTGATGGATTGCTGTTCGACGGGATGTTTCTCGCGGCCGGCGGCTTCGGTCTTTGTGGCATTCCGGAGCTGTTGATCGCTGCCATTCGCGAGGCTGGCGCGAAGGACCTTACGATCGCCTCGAACAATTGCGGTGTCGACGACTTCGGACTAGGCCTGCTTTTGAAAACGACGCAGATCAGAAAGATGATCTCGTCCTATGTTGGCGAGAACGCCGAGTTCATGCGGCAATATTTGAGCGGCGAACTGGAACTGGAGTTCAATCCGCAGGGGACTCTCGCTGAGCGCATGCGTGCAGGCGGCGCCGGTATTGCTGGCTTCTACACCAAGACCGGGTTCGGCACGGTCGTTGCCGAGGGCAAGGAGTTGAAGACCTTCAACGGTGAGGTCTATGTACTCGAGACCGGCATCGTTGCCGATCTGTCGATTATCAAGGCGTGGAAAGCAGACACGACCGGCAATCTTGTCTTCCGCAAAACTGCGCGAAATTTCCATCCGCCAGCCGCCACCTGCGGCAAGATCTGCGTTGCAGAGGTCGAGGAGATCGTGCCGGCCGGGAGCCTCGATCCAGATCATATCCACCTGCCTGGGATTTATGTGCACCGGCTGATCCAGGGCAAGCACGAAAAGCGCATTGAACAGCGCACGACCCGCTCGGCGGCGGCTTGAGGGCAGGGGGAGAAACAAGATGGCTTGGGACAGGAACCAGATGGCAGCTCGGGCTGCTCGCGAACTCCAGGACGGCACGTACGTCAATCTCGGCATTGGCATTCCGACGCTTGTGGCCAACTATATTCCCGAGGGTGTCCATGTGACGCTGCAGTCGGAGAACGGCCTGCTCGGTATCGGTCCGTTTCCGATCGAGGAGGCGATCGACGCTGACTTGATCAACGCTGGCAAGCAGACTGTAACGGCGCTTCCACATCCGGCCTTCTTCGACTCCGCGCAAAGTTTTTCGATGATCCGCGGCGGCAAGATCGCCATGGCGATCCTCGGCGCCATGGAAGTGGCCGAAAACGGTGACCTCGCCAACTGGATGATCCCCGGCAAGCTAGTCAAGGGCATGGGCGGCGCCATGGACCTGGTCGCTGGAGTCAGGCGCGTGGTCGTCGTTATGGATCACACAAACAAGGTTGGCGACTCCAAGGTGCTGAAGGCCTGCAGCCTGCCGCTGACCGGCAAAGGCGTGGTTGACCGGGTCATCACCAATCTCGGCGTGCTCGATGTGGTCGAAGGCGGCTTGAGGCTCGTGGAGTTCGCCGATGGCATCACTGACAGTGAACTGCGCGCCGCAACAGACGCCACGATCGTCAACTGATCCGGCGCTCTGCGTCCGAACTATTCCAAACCAACCAGAAGCGGAGGAGCTGTCATGAGCACCCTATCCATCTTCATCGCCAGCGCTGGCCGCACCGCCGTCGGGTCTTTCAACGGTTCCTTTGCCAATACGCCTGCGCACGAACTCGGCGCGGCGGTCATCAAGGGCGTGCTCGAGCGCGCCGGTGTCGAAGCCGGCGAAGTGGACGAAGTCATCCTCGGTCAGGTCATGTCGGCCGGTGAAGGCCAGAGTCCGGCCCGCCAGGCGGCCATGAAGGCCGGCATTCCGCAGGAAGCAACCGCCTGGAGCATGAACCAGCTCTGCGGTTCCGGCCTGCGCGCGGTTGCACTCGGCATTCAGCAAATTGCCACGGGTGACGCCAGGATCATCGTTGCCGGCCGCATGGAGTCCATGTCGATGGCGCCGCATTGCGCGCACCTGCGCGGCGGCGTCAAGCTGGGCGACTTCAAGATGGTCGACACCATGATTAAGGATGGCCTGACAGACGCCTTCTACGGCTATCACATGGGCACGACCGCCAAAAACGTTGCCCGCAAATGGCAGTTGTCGCGCGATGACCAGGACCAGTTTGTGCTTGCCTCGCAGAACAAGGCCGAGGCCGCCCAGAAGGCCGGCCGGTTTGCCGATGAAATCATTCCGTTTATCGTCAAGGGCCGCAAGGGTGACGTCACCGTCGATCACGACGAATATGTCCGCCACGGCGCCACGCTCGACTCCATGGCAAAGCTCCGGCCGGCCTTCGACAAGGAAAGCACCGTCACCGCCGGCAATGCCTCCGGGCTGAACGACGGCGCCGCGGCAACTTTGCTGATGACCGAGGCCGAAGCCGGTCGTCGCGGCATCCAGCCGCTGGCTCGGATCGTCTCCTGGGCAACCGCCGGCGTCGATCCGCAGATCATGGGCACAGGCCCGATTCCTGCATCGCGCAAGGCGCTGGAAAAGGCCGGTTGGTCAGTTGCCGATGTCGAACTCGTCGAGGCCAACGAGGCATTCGCGGCACAGGCCTGCGCCGGCAACAAGGATCTCGGCTGGGATACGTCGATCGTCAACGTCAACAGCGGCGCCATTGCCATCGGCCATCCGATCGGTGCCTCGGGTGCCCGCGTCCTCAACACGCTGCTGTTTGAAATGAAGCGCCGCGGCGTTTCCAACGGATTCGCAACGCTCTGCATCGGCGGCGGCATGGGCGTTGCCATGTGCGTGGAAGCGACGTGAGGGAGGCGGCTATCATGACTGCCGCGGGTTCTCGTCTTTGCGATGTCGCACTCGATTGCTCGGTTAAGACACGGGACGCGCGCGTCGAGCGTGAACAGGCGCTGGCGATCATCGATCTTTTGGAAAGCAACACCTTCACGCCGATTGGTCATGACGGCGGCCCCTATCGACTCAAGATCGAGACGGTGGACGGACGATTGGCCCTGCATGTTGCCGAGGATAACGGGGTGCATGTCGTCAGCCACTATCTCTCGCTCACCCCTTTCCGGCGGCTGGTAAAGGATTACACGCGCATCTGCGAAAGCTATTATGATGCCATCTGCCGACCCGGGCCGGAGCGGCTGGAGGCAATCGATATGGGCCGCCGTGGCATCCACAACGAAGCGGCCGAGCTTTTGAGGGAGCGTCTCTCTTCTAAAGTTTGCATCGACAAGGACACAGCGCGCCGCCTGTTCACGCTGATCTATGCGCTCCTCGCCCGCAATGCCGAGCATAGGATTCTCTCGAGTTGAACAGCTATCGCCTGCTGCCACTGCGGACGGTAGCCGGGTGGGCATAACCATGAAAGGAAGTACCAAGTGCATGCAACGTCACAACAGCCGGCACCGACCGGCAGGCATCGTTTTCAAAATAATGCCACTCAACCCGTGAGAGGCGCGTGATGCAGATCAACTCCACAGGCTTCCTGGAAAGCGTCGACCAGAACTTCCGCCATGCCATGTCCTTTCTCGACCTGCCCGAGGGGCTGGCTGAACGGATCATCCAGTGCAACTCGACTTACACTGTCCGCTTTGGTGTGCGTTTGCGCGGTCGCATGTACAGCTTCATCGGCTGGCGCTCGGTCCACAGCGAGCATTGCGAACCAGTCAAGGGCGGTATCCGCTATGCATCCAATGCCGATGCTGAAGAAGTCGAGGCATTGGCCGCGCTGATGACGCTGAAATGCTCGCTCGTCGACGTTCCCTTCGGCGGCTCCAAGGGCGCGCTGAAGATCGATCCGCGCGAGTGGACACCGCAGGAACTCGAGCGCATCACCCGCCGTTTTACCCAGGAGCTCAACAAGCGCTGCCTGATCGGTCCGGGCGTTAACGTCCCGGCTCCCGATATCGGCACGGGCGAACGGGAAATGGCCTGGATGATGGATGAATACCGTCGTGCCAATCCGACCGATGTCGTCAACGCGCGCGCCTGTGTCACCGGCAAACCCTTGTCGAAGGGCGGAATCGCGGGCCGCACGGAAGCGACGGGCCGTGGCGTCCAATTTGCCATCCAAAGCTTTCTTCGCGACGCCCGCACTGTCGGGCTCGACGGCCGGCGCGATCTGAAGGGCGCGTCGGTCACCGTGCAAGGCTTCGGCAATGTCGGCTATCACGCCGCGAAGTTCCTGTCCGAAGAGGACGGCGCACGCATCACCGTCGTTGCTGAACGCGACGGCTATGTCGCCGATAGCGAGGGTCTCCCCATCGAGGCGCTCAAGCAGCATCAGATCCGCACCGGCAGCATTCTCGGCTTTGAAGGTGCCAAGTCCTTTGCCGGCGATATGACCGGCATCGAACAGTTCTGCGACGTCCTCATTCCGGCGGCGATGGAAAATGCTATTCATGTCGAAAACGCGGAACGGATCAAGGCACACCTTGTCGCCGAGGCGGCCAACGGTCCCGTCAGCTTCGAGGCAGACGGGATCCTGCGCGCGCGTGGCGTGACCCTTCTTCCAGATCTCTATGTCAATGCCGGTGGCGTCGTCGTCAGCTACTTTGAATGGGTCAAGAACCTTACGCACATTCCCTTCGGTCTGATGGAACGGCGCCGGCGCGAGCGGCGTAACCACACCATTGCTACAGCGCTCGAACGTATGACCGGAAAAGAATTCCCGGCCGACATTCGCGACGAGTTTCTCGAAGGCGGCGCCGAGATCGACCTTGTTCGCTCGGGGCTCGAAGATGTCATGCGTAGCACCTGGGTCCGCATCGGCGATCTCATGGAGAAGCAACCGGAACTCGGCGATTATCGTACCGCGGCTTATGTTGCCTCCATCCGACAGATCGCCGAAGCCTATGAGGCAATCGGTATCTGATTGATCGGACAAATCATTAATTGGCCGCCGGGCTTCGCCAGCCAGAATGAAACACCTGGAGATTGTGCGGCGGCATGGTCCTATGCGACGCAAGAGACGGCAAAACCACGCCCTGCAACCTATGCCGTGAAAAGCTACGGCGGCTTAACATGGCGGCGGATTTCAGCATCGGCAGGATCACGTCATGATTGGCGCGAGAACGCCGTCAGGCGTCAATCAGTCCGATGTAAGATCGGGTTTGGGCAAGTTCCCTCACGGCTGTTTGCCAGTGACGGCAGCACACAAAAGCGCCTTCCAAGCGACTAGGCTGCCGTTGGACAGGTCCCGACGGCAGCCACTTTTTTGCGCCGTTGGCCGCTTTCACATCGTTTGCTGCGCGCCATCCTGCCGCTACAGGCCACCCATGCAGAGATACTTCATCTCGAGATAGTCCTCGAGCCCGTGCCGGGAGCCCTCACGCCCAATCCCCGACTGCTTGATGCCGCCAAAGGGGGCGGCCTCTGACGACATGCGGCCGGTGTTGATGCCGACCATGCCATATTCCAGCGCCTCGGCGACGCGCCACACCCGCTTGAGGTTTGAGGCGTAGAAGTAGGCGGCGAGCCCGTAGATGGTGTCATTGGCTTCTCTCACGACATGATCCGCATCCTCGAAGCGGATGATTGGTGCAAGCGGCCCGAAAGTCTCTTCCTGTGCCAGCCGCATCGAGCTGACGACATCGGTGATCACTGTCGGCTCGAAGAACGTTCTAGATGTCCCGACCCGCCGCCCGCCACACCGCACCCTTGCACCCTTCTGAAGAGCGTCTTCCACATGGGCTTCGATCTTTATCAAAGCATCTCGGTCGATGAGAGGACCAATTGTAACGTCCGGGTCGAAACCATCACCGACCTTTAGCGTGCGCGCACGCGCCGTGAATTTCTCGGCAAATTCGGCATAGACCCCAGATTGAACATAAATGCGATTGGCGGAGACAGGTCTGTCCCGCATTGCGAAACTTGGCCTGAATGGCTCCGTCGATTGCGGAATCGACGTCAGAATCGTCAAAGGCGATAGAGGGAGCATTACCGCCAAGCTCGAAGCATAGAAGCATATCCGCTTGATCTGGTCCGAACACTGGCGCATCAGCACGCGGCCGACTTCGGTCCGCTCGCGAGCCGGTAGGTGCGCCCACGGTTCTTGGGCGATATGGGCCTTTTCGATCGCTGCGCGGGTGTCCTCAGCACTCATATCAGGCACCTCTGCGAGCATTTCTCCGGTGGAAGGATTGAAGACGGCGAGGCGCATTCCTTGCTTAAAGGTCAACTCGCCCGGTCCATCTGCGACATCGCGGAAGATTTCAGGGTTTTTCAAGTGCTTTGTTAGTGCCGGGGTGAGCGCCAATTCGATTCCTCTATCAGTCCATCAGCTCATCTGCATCAGCGATGTCTACGCACCTCTATGCGAACGGGAAAAACCGGAGCAATGGCGTTCCCTGCTCCGGCGCGTTTTTTTGGTAGCGATGTTCGCTGCAGTCAGCTCAAAGAGATGACTGCTTCATCTGCAGCAGACCCGGTCGCTTACTCAATCGTCGCGCGGCGAACGTCACCAGCAGCTGGAAGCTGTAGGCATAGGCATCGCAAGTGTGAACGCTTGCGCGTCATTCCCGGAGAAGATGTTCGCGCAGGAACGCGGTGAGGTGCTAGGCAAGCTGGGTCATGCCGCCACTCCTCGATGCAATGTCTCGCCGGCTGTCGACATATGCGCCATCAGCTCCGGCGTTGACTGGAGAGACCAGTATGTATCGGTCACATGGGCGTGCCCCAAATAGGTGCTGAGGGCGGTGATATGCCGCGCCACCGCCTGGGAATCGTGCGCACAGCGTTCGAGAGAGCGGACGGCGAACGTGTGGCGAAGATCGTGGATCCGCGGCCCTCGCGATCCTGGAGGGCCTCGCAAGCCGATCGATCGCATGATCTGCAGGAATACCGATATTACTGTCGGATAGGCGAGCGGCGTTCCCTGATGTGATATGAAAAGCGCATCGCTCTGACTTGCCGCCTTCAGTCGAGTCGCGAGGTATCCGTCCAAGGCGCGTCGGGTCGTCGGGTGGAGCGGCAGCATTCGGCTCTTCTTGAACTTGGTCTGGGCAATGATCAATCCGTCGTCGGTCACGTCGGGCAATCGAATGGCGAGTGCCTCGCCCGCACCGCTGACCAACGGCGGCCTGAACGAATACGGCGTGGCGGTGCGAGACATCTGGTCGCCCTCGCGGCCCGAATTGGTGGCGATGACACCGGAGGACCAAACAGGTCCAAACTACAGTGACCTTTCCCGTATCGTCCTTGAGCGGGCTAAAAACAGCCGTCGAGGGCGTCCGGCTGATGGGCGCGTTGGTTGCCGAACACGGCCACAGCACGTATGGCGGAAATTCCAACATCATCGCGGACTCGAACGAAGCGTGGGTCGTCATCCAGTTCGCCGGGGGCCAAGGGCTTTGGGCGGCAGAACGGCTCAACGATGATTCCATCAGGCCTCGAGACCTGGTTATATTGGCACTATTCCCGTCGAGAAGCCGGACTCACCGGATTTTCTCTACTCGCCGAATCTCGTCGCTTTCGCAACCGCTCAAGGCTGGTACGACCATGCATCGGGAACAACTTGCGCACCGTTACCCGCACCAAGTCTCGGGCGGACAGCTCCAGCGCGCCATGACGGCTATGGCGATGTCGTGCCGGCCGGAGCTGATTATATTTGATGAACCCACCACGGCACTCGACGTTACCACGCAGGTTGAGGTGCTCGCCGCCATCCGGAAAGTCGTCGCGGAACATAACACTGCGGCGATCTACATCACCCACGACCTCGCAGTCGTGTCTCAGATGGCCGACCGTGTCATGGTGCTGCGGCACGGCAAGGAAGTCGAGCAGGCGCGGACACGGGAAATGCTGTCCTCGCCTAGCGATGCATACACGAAGTCGCTGTGGTCGGTGCGCCAGATGCACAAGCCTGCCGAACCAAGGCAAGATGCCGTCCTCGAGATCCGGAACATCGTCGCGACCTATGGCCGAGGCGCTATCAAGGTTCTCGACAACGTATCAGTTTCGGTACCGCGGGGTCGGACCTTGGCAATCGTCGGTGAATCTGGGTCGGGGAAGTCGACACTCGCGCGCGTCGTAACCGGGCTGCTGCGTCCATCGGCGGGCAATATCTTGTTCAATGAAGTGGCCCTGCCTCCAGTCCTCAAGAGCCGAACCAGGGAACAACTTCGCCAGATCCAGCTCGTCTATCAATCGGCGACACCGCGCTCAATCCACGTCAAAGAGTTCGCGATCTCGTTGGGCGGCGGCTGGAATTGTATTCGGAATGGCCGGGCGCGAAAAAGAACGCCGGGTCGCCGAGCTTCTGGACATGGTCGAGCTCGGCTCGAAGTACATTGATCGCTTTCCCGGCGAGTTGTCGGGAGGTCAGAAGCAACGGATTTCGTCTGGCACGGGCACTCGCTGCGGAACCGGAACTGATGATCTGCGACGAGATCACGTCGGCGCTTGACCAGATCGTTCAAGGTGAAATTCTGAAGCTGCTTACGCGGTTGCAGCGGGAAACAAACGTCACATACATGTTCATCACGCACGACATCGCCACCGTCAAAGCGATATCCGACGAAGTCGTAGTCATGAACCGGGGTAAAGTTGTTCAGCAAGGCCCCAAGGACAGCGTCCTGTCGCCTCCCTATCCAGACTATGCTGAAAGACTCCTCAGGTCTGTTCCCGAGGTCGACCCGGATTGGCTGAACCGTGTTCTCATCGCCCGTCAGTCAATGGCGGTTGCGGGGGGGTAGGCACATGCCAATGGCGCAGGCTTGGGTCACAAGTCCGGATGGGCAAAAAGGTGCGCTCAAATGCAGGGTTCCTACAGCGCTATGCTCCAAAACGGCGAAATCCGCTGTCTGAGGTTGGGTAAGCTGCTGCGTCGCAGGGACGCCGCGGAAGTTTGAAAGAGTTACGACGAAATGCAGCATGCCGATCCGCAATCCGGTGTTTCGACCACCTTGGCTCCTCTCCGGAATCCCGCATTCCGCGCGATCTGGACGGCTTCGCAAATATCCAGTCTCGGATGGCTCGTGCAAACGGTTGCCATCAGTTGGCTGATGGCGACTATCTCGGCGTCCGATCTGATGGTGGCGCTGGTACAGGCTGCGTCCACTTTGCCGGTGTTCTTCCTGTCGATCCTTGCCGGCGCCATCGCCGACAATTTTAGCCGCCGATGGGTCATGTTTGCGGGACACTGCCTGTTGGCGCTGGCGTCGACGACGCTGGTGATTACTGTGGGACTGGGATTTATCAACCCATGGCTCATCCTCGGACTGGGTTTCCTCGCCGGCTGCGGCTTCGCCTTGAATGATCCTGCCTGGCACGCCTCCATCGGCGATATCCTGCACAAGCGCGACATTCCGGCGGCGGTGACGCTGACCTCTGTCGGATACAACATCGTTCGTAGCATTGGTCCGGCTTTGGGGGGCGTAATCCTGGCTTTCTTCGGACCGCTCACCGGTTTCGCCCTGGCCGCTTTGTGCGATCTGACGCCGCTTGGTGCCATCTGGCGCACCAAATGGCACGTGCGCGCTTCGCCTCTCCCACGTGAGAGAATGACCACGGCAATCCACGACGGTCTGCGCTTCACGGCAATGTCCTTCGAGATCAGATCAGCGGTCGTCCGGTCAACCCTGTTCGGCTTGGCCAGCATCTCTATCCTCGCACTGCTGCCTCTCGTCGTCCGCGACCAGTTGGAAAGCGGGCCAATCGTCTACGGCATTCTGTTGGCCGGCTTCGGCGGCGGGGCTTTCGCTGCCGGCATGTGCAACAGCTTCCTCCGGCGGATCATGTCTCAAAACAAGCTGGTGGCGGTCGCCTCTGTCGCCTGTGCAGCATGCTGCCTTTCCCTTGCCCTGACATCGTCGGTCGCCGTGGCGGCTGTTGCGCTGGCGCTCGGGGGTGCCGGATGGCTCGTCACCTGGACGGGCATCGATGTCTCGGTGCAGCTGGCCAGTCCAAGATGGGTTGTCGGCCGCACACTCTCCATCTATTACGCCTTAAGTGCCGGCGGCATGGCTGCCGGCAGCTGGGTCTGGGGAACCGTCGCCCAGAACTACTCCCTGACCTGGGCTCTGGAGGGAGCGGCAGGGGCTCTGCTGCTGGTTGCGGCAGCGGGATTACTGTTCCCCGTGCGTCCATGGGAAGAAGCGGACCAGGAGAGTTCGGAGTTCCATCCGCCCGAATTGGCACTCGGCCTGAAGCCCAGGAGTGGTCCGATCGGTGTGAAGATCGAGTATTCCATACCCGAAGAGAACATCGAGGTGTTTCTGGGTTGCATGCGCGCAAGACGGCATGTTCAAAGCCGGGCTGGTGCCCGAAACTGGACGCTGCAGCGCAACCTGCAAACGCCGTCCGTTTGGACGGAGACATTCCGCACGCCAACCTGGATGGATTTTCTTCGCCTCAACCATCGGCTCACCGCCGCGGATAAGGACCTCGTCGAGCAGCTTCAAGCCCTGCATGATGGAGAGCGTCCACCTCAGACGGTGCTTTCGATCGAGCGGACGACGGACGCAGCCCGCACCCGGCCCATCGAAGTTGCTTCGCGGCCCCTGAGGTGATGTCGACATGATTCCATCACCCAATGAACAACTGAGCTTGCAGCGGGCTTCAGGCCCCGGAAATCTGGCGAACATCCCTTCGACCACCGATCCAACTTCGCCTGCTTCAGCTCCTGACCTGCGAATGGCAATTCCCCATGCCTCGCAGGGCCACTCGGCTGCCGTTGACCCTCTTTCAACGGCAGCCGCTTTTTCTCGGTACGTTCAGAGAGTGCTGAGCTCAACCAGATCCTCCCTCCCTTCCGCCTCCCAAGGCAATGTGGCTGTCGTCGGACGAGTGTCGACGGCAGCCACGTCTCACCGAATTGCCGGACGGTTCGGCGAATACGCAAAGGCAACCGAAGCAGCACCCAACCGGACCCTTCGATGGCCACAGCGACCACGTCTCCATCCGGGTACCTCAGAACAGAGGCTAGAGGAAGACGATCACAGGCCGTTAAGGGCACTAGTGTTGCTTTCCCACTGAGAAGTGACCCGGCGTTAGCAGATAGGGGATGCGGACGAAGGCCATCATAATCGAACAGTTCGTCAAGGAGGTCGATGCCTACATCCGATGATAAAACGAAAAGCGCATCAAATTATCACTGGGATCACTCGGTCCGATCGAGTATCGGAGAAGTCTCGGCCTTAACGCATAAATCAATCCAGCTTTTTAGCCGCACCCCCGCCGGGTCACTTCTCAGTGGAAATCAACAGCGCCATATCCGCGCCGCCAAAATCCCGCAGTTGGCGTTCATATTCGCAGGTTTCCGGCATAGATAGCATCATATACGCCGTCAATCTGCGTCAATTTGGAAGCATATTGTCACCATCGGGAATTCAGAGGAGCATATCACGCTGTCTTCGGCCGCACATCATCGTGCTACGGAAGGGCTACAATGACCATCAACATCCAGAGCATCGCCCAGAAGCCCTGGCGCGGACACCGGGGAAGATTTTTCAGACGCCGCCAAGAAGCGGGAATGATGCTATCTGAAACGGTCGGGGATCAAAAAAGGTTCTTAAGCTAGGCGACGAACACTATTTCGATAGCTGTCTGCCTCACCGCTTCCGCAACGGTCGATGACCGGCAGAGCGAGATTTTGAGCAATATTGCACCGCCTACCTATTAAGTGCCACCTGGTGACAACAAAAAAACAGCGGCGGCGGACGTACGCCCCAACGGGGAGGAACGTGCTTGTATAGAAGTAATCCGCAACGAGTAGACTTCGATTTCTCGGTTACCGTTTAAGCCAAAACCTGTGCAGGGCCTCAAAGAATTCGGACGCGAAAATCTCAGCGCTTCAGCCGATCAGGGCGATAGCACACAAGAGGGTGAACAAACATGAGCATTCTGATTAATCGCCGTCGTTTTATGCAAGCTTCCTCCGCCATCGCAGTTGGGGCCTTGGCGTCCCCAGCAATCAAAGCCTCAGCACAGCCATCGGGTGAGCTGCGAGTGTTGACCTACGGCGGCCAAGTTGGGAAGTTCGTGATCGATGGCTACGTGAAGCCATTCGAAGCGGAAACTAACATCAAGGTCATTCCAATCACACAAGACTTTGAACTCGCGCAACTTGAGTTGATGCAGAGGTCAAACAGCATCACCGTTGACGTGGGCCCAATGGGCGACGGCGCAGCTCGGCAGGCAGCCGAAAAAGGCTATCTCGAGAAGATCGATTACTCACTTTTTGCGAAAGACGACCTTGAAGCCTTCTTGCCCAACGTAAAACAGGATTTTGGCCTCGGATTCTACTTCTATTCCCTCAATTTGGTCTACAACACCAAGAAATATCCCGCTGGCAAGCCTCGTCCTGATAACTGGGCAGATTTCTGGGACGTCGAAAAATTTCCGGGCGTTCGTTACATGGTTTCAGGACAATACGGAAGCGAAGGTCCTTGGGAGGAAGCCCTTCTGGCGGACGGTGTTTCACCTGACAAAATCTACCCCATGGATATCGACCGTATTTTTTCAAGCTTGGACAAAATCAAGCCTCACGTTCGCAAATGGTGGACCTCCGGGTCCGAAATCCAGCAAATCATGCTCAGCGGCTCAGGCGATCTCATGCAATCTTATGACGGTCGAGCAGCTTACTCTATCGCCCAAGGCGCCCAAATAGAAATGAGCCGCAAAATCGCAAAGATGACGTGCGACTACTGGGTGATACCGAAAAACAGTCCTAACGCGCAAAGCGCCCAGAAATTTATCGAATTTGTAAGTCGCGCAGAAAACCAGGCGGCTTTTGCGAAGCTTCTCCCAGAAGGTCCTATCAATAAAAACGCCTTCAAGTTGCTTTCAGATGAGGTCGGACGCACGCTTCCAAGCCATCCCACTAATATGGAACAGGCATTCTTGCAAAGTGGCGCTTGGTATAACGAGGTTGGCTCCGACGGGCTATCAAACATGCAGCGTCTCTCCCAACGATGGAGCGAATGGGTCCTTCTCTGAGTTTGTAAGGATAGGCCAATATTGGCGTTGTGCCACCGTGTTCTCGCTCACGTTCAGAAGGATGGCGTCTTGTCACCTGCCGCTACATTACGCTCGGACGCCGCGCCTCCGTTGAGGCTGGTGGACCAAACAAATATCGAGGATCAGAGCTTGGAAAGCAACAATTCCGCTCAGATAGAGTTTCGCGACGTCACCAAGATGTACGGTCCTGTTGCCGCAGTTAGTGAACTCTCACTTTCCATTCGTCGCGGTGAGTTTCTCACCATTCTTGGTCCCAGTGGCTCTGGAAAAACCACGGCTCTTATGATGCTGGCTGGATTTGAAGCGCCGACCAAAGGTGACATTCTGATCTCCGGGAAGTCGGTGGCGGCCGTGCCTTCGTACCGACGAGATCAAGGGATCGTCTTTCAAAGCTACGCGCTTTTTCCCCACCTCACTGTACGGCGGAACCTTGAATTCCCACTTGAAATGCGCGGCGTCAATGCGAAAAATCGCCTCTCGCGTGTGGATCGGATGCTTGAGCGGGTCCATCTCGACGCTTTCGGTGAACGAATGCCTTCGCAACTGAGCGGGGGACAACAGCAGAGGGTTGCATTGGCGCGGGCCCTAATTGCCGATGCCCCTATTCTCTTGCTGGACGAGCCACTCGGAGCTCTTGACAGGAACCTGCGTGAGCAGATGCAAGGCGAGATCAAAGCCCTCCATCGCGAATTCAACAAGACCACAATCTGCGTAACGCACGACCAAGAGGAAGCTCTTACGCTCTCCGATCGGATTGTTGTTATGCGAGGAGGTCGGATTGAACAATTGGATACACCTGAAGCTCTCTACGACCGCCCCGCGACGCGCTTTGTAGCGAACTTCCTCGGTGAAGCGAACATGTTGGATAGACCTGAAGTCTGTTTCGAGAAAAAAACTAATCCTGGGACCGTGCCGATGATTAGGCCAGAACGCGTTCGCATCGCTGCAGAGCGCGCCACGCCGCTGTCAGATCAGGACTTGCGATGTGTCGTCATCGGGACTGTTGAAGAAATGGTTTATGCCGGCCCTCTTAGGAAATATCAGGTACGGGTCGGCGGCCATCTTCTCGTTGTGCGCGAACATGTTGCGTCTGGTCAGGAAACGTTCCGGCCAGGTGATGCCGTTCGACTTGATTGGCTGCGCTCGGACGTCCGATCGCTAAGCGAGTGAAGCCGAGGTTTAAAGACATGCAGAGACTTCGAAAATTGGTGCAAGCTCCCTTCACCTTGGTGCTTCCGGCCCTGGTCTTGCTCCTTGCGGTTTTTGGGATACCAACGATACAGTTGTTCCTCGAGAGCGTTAACGCGCCAAGCTTCAGCCTTCAGAACTATACGTCCTTTTTGGCACAGCCCTCCAATATCAAGGTGTTGTTTCAGACGTTGAAGATTAGCGCCATCGTCACCCTCATCTGCTTTTTGATCGGTTACCCGACAGCTTATCTGATATCAACGGCTGGAAAACGCGCGCGCATGATTCTCCTGGTGATGATCGTCATCCCTTACCTCACAAGCGCGCTGGCCCGTACATATTCGTGGATTGTCATCCTCGGCGACAATGGCTTGATCAACAGTGTCCTTATGGATGTCGGGCTCATCTCCAACCCGATGCCCCTCATCTACAATCGTATTGCAGTTTATCTCGGGATGGTCCACATCATGCTGCCGATGATGATCCTCCCGCTTGTCAGCGTGATGATGGGAATCAATACATCGCTGATAGCTGCTGCAAAAAGCATGGGGGCAAGAAGATCGACAGCTTTCTGGCGGGTGTACTTTCCCTTGAGCATGTCGGGCGTGCGCAGCGGATCGCTTCTGGTGTTCGTCATCTGCCTCGGTTTCTACATAACTCCAGCGGCGTTAGGCGGCCTGGGCGATGCGATGCTTTCTACCTTCATCGCATCCCAGGTGGCTACCGGCTTCGACATCGGTTCCGTAAGTGCATCATCGTTCGTGCTCCTAGCAATCACGATCGTCTTGCTGTCGGTTGTTGGCCTTGACCTCTCAGGCGGGGAAGATCCCGCACCGAAAACGAGGATCAGCTGGTTGAAACGTTCTGGGATCCTTCAAATGTTCCGGACGTATCTAAACGAGCTTTCGGTGGCCTCTAGAGCCAAGCGGTGGCCACTGGAATTGTATCAGGTTACGGGCGACCTGGGTTTGTCGCGCTTTGCTGCAGCCGGGTTCCTTACAATCGTGATTTCATTCCTGCTGTTTCCAGAGATCGTCGTCATCGTCATGTCCTTCAGCGATGGCGCGACATTGCAGTTTCCACCGAGTGGTCTGTCGCTGCAGTGGTATGGATCATTCTTCAACGAAGTCTCGTGGTATGGTGCAGCTTGGCTAAGCATCAAGATCGGCCTGTGGGTCACTATCTTGTCAACCATAGTTGGAACGCTTGCAGCGTACGGACTCAGCCGCGTAAGGTCTGATCTGCGCAGCACCATGACCATGGTAGTCCTGACACCGATAACCATTCCTGTTATCGTTGTCGCGGTCGCCAGTTACCTTGGCTTATCGAACCTCGGGCTTGTCGGTACAGAGACTGGGATCGTGCTTGCACATGTGATCGGTGCAATTAGCTACGTCGTTGTCATCGTGGCGGCAACACTTGCCAACTTCGACAGGCGACTTGAGCAAGCTGCCCAAAGCATGGGCGCTCGGCCATTTAGGACATTGATGCGAGTTACCCTTCCTCTGATAAGGCCGGGCATCATTGGCGGCGCCCTGTTCGCCTTCATCCACTCATTCGATGAAGTTGTTTCTACATCCTTGGTCAGTGGTTACTCCGTCCGAACTCTACCGCTAAAAATGTGGGAGAATATCCGCAACGAAATTGATCCCACCGTTGCGGCTGTCGCTTCTCTGCTCACGCTCTTGCCGATACTATGGATGATTGCCCTGTATGTCACATGGTGGAGGGCGCGAGCGCCGTTGGCGTCGCCGCCAGAGGGCATAGCGTAGACACTTCTGGTCTGCGTTGCGGATACATGGCAGCGCTGTCGTGAGTATCCACTGAGTACAATCGCGCCTTGTATTTTTCCAGCACTTGGGATCAGCGCCAAGGGACTGGGCGGGTGCAACCTAACTACCTGGCTGGACTAATCTTTTTGAGGCTCATGGGGCCACTAACCGGCGGGTGACCCGCCTGATTGTGAGGAACTTATGAAGGGTATTGGCTTAATTACTCTTTCGACCGATCCAGTAGCGGAGGACGCTTTCAAAGGTGTCATGGCGGGCGCTCCGTTGCGAGTTTTTACCACGCGGACTGGCTACGACGAGGAAAATCACGAGGCTGGTGGGTTCATACCGAGACCGGATTGGCCGGTGCTCCTAGCAACATTGCCGCCAGACGATCTGGTCGATGTGATCGTCTTTCTCTGCACGTCGGCAACGATAGCCCTTGGGAACGATGAACTCCTTCATCGCCTCAGCTCAGGGCGGCCCGGCCTTCAATACACGTCGCCCGGCATCGCTGCAATCGCGCTGATGAAAGAGTTCAATATCAAACGTATCGCGTTGCTAACACCCTACGGGCCCACTCTTCACGACGCCTTCACACCCTATCTAGCAAGCTACGGTATCGAGGTCGTGGCTGATATTTCTCTCGCGCATTCGATGAGCCTGGTATCCGACGACGATATTGGTCGAGTGCCGGTCAATCGGATCCGAACAGAACTGGGCCATCTTCTGCGGAATGCGAAGCCAGTGGACGCGGTGTTCGTATCGTGTGCAGCCTTCTCGGTGAAACGGTCAGACTTAGTGGAGATGACAGGGGCGCTTGGATGTCCAGTGCTGGCCAGCGTGCATTCTACCGCATGGCATGTTCTGGACCTCATCGGGGAACACGGTCTCAGAGATGAATTCGCTTCTGATCTTGGGCTGCCACGCCTGGCTGACGCTCAAATTTAGTTTCAAAACCTGGAGATCCCGACAGTGCTTACCAACGATCTGCTCTCCCGCGAAGAACGCGAAGCTGTAATCGAAATGCGTCATGCGATGCATCGCGAACCCGAGTTGTCGAACCAGGAGACGAAAACGCAGAAGCGGATCATCGAAACGCTGACGCGATTTGGTCTGGATGGAGCAAAGACATTTCACCATACCGGCGTCTATATCGACATTGAAGGCCTCGCGCCTGGTCCGAAACGGTCGGTTGCCTTGCGCGGCGATATCGATGCTCTTCCAATTCAAGAGGACCGTGAGGATCTTCCTTACCGTTCGCAAGTCCCGGGCCTGATGCACGCGTGTGGGCATGACATGCATGCCTCGATCGCTCTTGGAACGGCTTTGGCATTCCACCGGATGCGAAACAATTTCTCCGGTAAAGTGCGGGTGATCTTTCAGCCCGCGGAAGAGGCAGAACCCCTTGGAGGGCGAACGGTTGCGGAAGAGGGTTTGTTGGTCGGGTTCGACGCCGCGGTCGGTTTTCATGTCGACACCGATATTCCGACAGGGTGTTTTGGCGCTTGTGTCGGCGCGGCGACAAAATCGTCCGAACAATTCGAACTGAACATCATCGGCACCATGGCGCATGGCGCGGAGTCCCATGCTGGCGTTGACGCCATCACAATAGCGGGTGCCTTCATCAATGAGGTTCAAAAGGTGGTGTCACGCGAGATGCCTGTCGATGATGGGGCAATCATCACCATTGGCACCATTCACGGAGGCGAGGCGACAAATATCATCTGCCCCTCGGTCGTGATGACAGGGACGATCCGGACCAGCAGCCCTGAGCGACGAAACCTTCTGGTCCAGCGCGTTCGCGAAGTCGCCGAGGGTGTAGCCGCAACGCATCGCGGGAGGGTGGAATTTAGCTCTCAGTCCGGTGAACCTGCTGTGGTCAATGATGCAGGGATGGTCGAGCGGTTTCGCCAGATCGTCGTCCGATCCGCTGGAGAAGATAAGTATGTACAGATAAAACCGAGTTCCGGCAGCGATGACTTCGGTTTCTACTCCGGATGCGTACCATCGATCTACTTTCAGTTCGGCAGCAGGGAGCCCGGAAACGAAACCGGGGTGCACACGCCAACCTTCGGAGCATCGGACCAAATTCTCATCCCGACCACCGAGCTTGCAATACAATATTGTTGGGAACTCCTGCATGATTAAGTGCAGAGGCGTTGCGCGCGCTGGCGAGATTACACTGCCTCCGAACTTCAGCAAACTCGGCCGTTTGAGGGGCTACATCGAAGTAAACGACAGAATTAGACCGTCCAGATAAGAAGGATTGACGTCATGGCTATGCCACAGGGACCACAGGCTTTTCCGCGAAGCGAATATTTGAGGCGTCTGGCCGCAGTCAAGCAAGAAATGGAAAGGCGGGACGTCGGTGCTCTTGTCGTCGTTTTGCCCGCCAACATAACTTACCTGACCGGTTACACCGCCAAGTCGGGCTATGTGCCACAAGGTCTAATCGTCGCTCTCAACGAAGAGGAACCGACCTTCATCACGCGCCGGATGGACGCGCCCGCTGCAGTTCATCAAATGTTTGTCGATCGCGGCCGGGTTATTGGGTACGCTGAGAGTCTGATCGCGAACCCTGACAAAGATGGCTGGGATGCGATTATAGACCACTTGATGGAAGCAGGGTTTGGAACAGGCAACATCGGGATCGAAGAACAAACTCTATCAAGCCAAACGGTGAAGAAATTCCATGCGCGAGCGCGGCCAGCGTCGGTCGTCGGCTTTGGCAATACCGTTTGCTGGATCCGTGGGATCAAGTCGGATTTGGAGATCGCGCTCATGCGCGAAGCGGCGGCTATCGCCGATGCTGGGATGTTGCGTGCAAAGGAGGTAATGCGTCCGGGCATGAGTGAGGCCGACGCCGCAGCAGAAATCATCGCGCAGCTTGTTCGGGGAGCCGGCGGTAAGCAGGGCACTGATGTGGCCGACTTCACCCTTTGCGCGTCACCGCGTACGTCTACTGCACACATTACGTGGGCTGAGGACGAGTTCAGAAATGGTTCGCAGATCAACATTGAGCTCGCTGGTGTGCGGCATGGATATACTTCGGCCCTAATGCGGACATTCTCGATCGGCAAGCCATCGGATGTTTTGCAACGACTTCATGAAGGGGAGGTGGCAGGTCTGGAGGCCGCGCTTGCGGTTGTGAAACCAGGGGCTACCTGTGGGGAGGTTGCTACTGCTTTTAACGACACTTTGAAAAAGTTCGGCTTCGAGAAGGAGTCTCGATGTGGTTATGCCATTGGCATTGACTGGACCGAGCCGACAGCGAGCTTCAAGATCGGAGACCCCACGATCCTGAAGCCGAACATGACTTTTCATTTGATGCTGGGTAACTGGATCGACGAGGATCTCGGTTATGCAATTAGCGAAACGCTTAGAGTTACGGATGTTGGGGCTGAAACATTTAGCACTCTTCCCCGTGAGATCATTCAGATTTAGCAACGAACTGGGGCGGGGCTGCTGTAGGTGCAGTTCCCCGCTCGAGTTATCAGCTTATCCCACTAGGATCTCGCGAGCATCTCAAAGCCACATCGAGTGCTTGAGGTCCGGCTTCGCTGGAATTGCCGTCTAAGGAAAGACTGCTACTCAGTTCGCGAGGAAGAACAGCAACAAACAGACGTGCAATGTCGCGAGAGTTCTAGGTCTTTACAAGCGTGCTTGAGGCTATCGAAGGCTGAACATTGCGGACGACGCAATCCAACAAGCTCAACCTGTGCGCTCAGGGTCCACAGAGGGAGCCGATCTGATTACCAATTTTCCAGTCGATGGGGGCGATTTTTTGGGAGACGATACATGATAGATTTGCAAATGATCCGCGACGCTCAGAGTCGCATCGGCGGGCACATCATCTCTACACCAACCGAACCTTCGAGCTCTCTCTCAGAGCTGTTTCAGGTTCCGATCGTCCTCAAACACGAGCATCTTCAAAAGACGGGGAGCTTCAAACTCAGGGGTGCGACGAATGCGATACTTCAGCTTTCGGACGCCGAAAAAGCAACTGGTGTGATTGCAGTTTCAACGGGGAATCACGGCAGGGCGCTCGCTCACGCTGCGCGTGCCGTCGGGTCCAAGGCTACTATTTGCATGTCGGAGTTGGTTCCGCAAAACAAGGTGTCTGAGATCCGGCGCCTCGGAGCAGATGTCCGCATAATTGGTCAATCACAGGACGAAGCACTACACGAGGTCGATCGGCTGGTTACGGAACATGAACTGGTCGAGATTCCACCATTTGATCATCCAGACATAATCGCGGGGCAGGGTACCATTGGTTTGGATATCATCGAGGCTCTGCCGAACGTCGAGACGGTACTGGTGCCAGTCTCCGGCGGCGGTTTAGCGGCTGGCATAGCAGTTGCTGTGAAGAGCCTACTTCCCAATGCGAAAATTATTGGAGTTTCCATGGAGCGCGGCGCGGCCATGAAGGCAAGCCTCACTGCCGGGAAGCCAATCCAAGTGGAGGAGCGTCGTAGCTTTGCCGATGCGCTCGGTGGCGGCATCGGCTTAGACAACAATTTGACACTCCGCTTATGTCAACAACTGCTAGATGACGTCATCTTGCTAACAGAAGAAGAAATCGCGGCTGGCATTCGATATGCTTACCACGAAGAACGGGAGGTCTTAGAAGGATCCGGAGCCGTTGGCATTGCAGCCCTTATTTCGGGGAAAATAGGACACTTAAGCGGGCCAGTTGCTGTCGTCCTCTCAGGCAGGAACATCGCGATGGATTTGCACCGCCAGATCTTAAACGGGAAGATTGATCCCAATCAGGAGGCTTTCTAAATGGTTGACGCGAGTATTTTAACTGAACATCAACTTAGGCTAATCGTCCGGCTCGATCTTGAGGCACTTAAATGCGTCGAAGACGCATTTGTAGCGCTTGCAACTAAAAGCGTTGTGATGCCTCCAATCATGCGAATTGACGTCCCTGAGCATCGCGGGGAGGTTGACGTGAAAAGCGCTTATATTCCGGGCGCTGAAAGTTTTGCTATTAAAATTAGCCCAGGCTATTTTGATAATCCCAAACTGGGCCTCCCCAGTACGAGTGGATTGATGATCCTGCTCGATAGCAAGACCGGAACGTTAAAGGGACTGTTGCTTGATAATGGCTATTTGACGGATGTACGTACGGCGGTAGCGGGGGCTTTGGCAGCAAAGTGCCTAGCGGCGACTGATGCCTCCGTTGCCGCTGTTTTCGGCGCCGGTGTCCAAGCTAAACTGCAGTTGCAGGCGTTGGCGCTCGTCCGTCCTATTCGTGAGGCTCGTATTTGGGCTCGTAATCACGAGAAGGCCGAAAAAGTTGCACGAGAGCTTTCCGGGGAATTGAAGTTTCCGATTGTCGCTCACGAAGATCCACAGCGAGCGATCGCGGGTTCGCACCTGATAGTCACGACCACGCCAGCAGGGAAACCAATCATAAAAGCGGAATGGCTTGAACCTGGGCAACACGTTACCGCGATGGGCTCCGATGCGGAGCATAAGAATGAGATTGATCCAGCCGCATTAGAGAAGGCAGATTTGTATGTTGCCGACAGTCTCAAGCAAACAAGGCGGCTCGGTGAGCTTCGCCACGCGTTAGCCGTCGGCATGGTTGAGAACAAAGAAAAGTTTGTTGAGCTCGGGGACATTCTGGCTGGGCTCAAAGCTGGCAGAACGAGCCAGAGGCAGATCACAGTAGCGGATCTCACTGGCACCGGTATTCAGGATACCGCGATCGCCACGCTCGCCTATGGCCGGGCAAAAGCTGCCGGCACTGGAACGAGCGTCAAAGTCTGAGCCAAGGCTTTCAGTTGGCCGCGTCGCTGTATACGCGGCATCGTCGTATTCGCGAAAGTCGGAGAATACACGAGATGCATTGGGAACGATCGCCATATGCAGCGGGAAGCGCGCTCTGGGAAATCTTCGTGAAAAAAGAAATTTGGTGATGGCGACGAGCGAACATCAATTATGGACGAATAAGGAGAAACTTCCATGCTTAACACTGTGGACGTTCGAGAACTGCATCGCGAGGTGACGGAGTGGCGCCGTTATCTGCATCAGCACCCCGAACTCGACTATCAGCTACACAACACCGCGCGGTTTGTTTGCGAAAAGCTGGCCTCGTTCGGGATCAACCACATCGAGACGGGAATAGCTGAGACCGGTATTGTCGCACTGATTCAAGGCGGAGGCGGAGACGGAGACGGGCCGACGATCGGATTAAGAGCCGACATGGACGCTCTGCCGATCATTGAGGCGTCGAATCAGCCATGGTCATCTACAATTCCGGGCAAGATGCACGCATGCGGCCATGACGGCCACACCGCGATGCTGCTGGGTGCCGCAAAGTACCTGGCGAGCACCCGCAACTTCAAGGGAACCGTTGCGTTGATCTTTCAGCCCGCGGAAGAAGGCGCGCTCGGCGGTTTGCGAATGGTCCAGGAAGGAATCATGGACCGGTTCAGCATCTCCCAAGTATTCGGAATGCATAATGAACCAGGCATCGAGGTCGGCAAATTTGCAATTTGTGACGGCCCGATCCTAGCAGCTCTTGATGAGTTTGACCTTGTAGTGAAGGGCAAAGGCGGCCATGCCGCCGCACCGCATGAAACAATTGATCCAGTTGTGATCGCAGCACAGATAATACTCGGTTTGCAGACACTCGTTTCACGCAGCACGGATCCGCTCGAAGCCCTCGTCGTTTCGGTTACCATGTTGAAAGGGGCCGAGGCATTCAATATCATCCCTGATCAGGTCGAAATGACCGGAACCGTTAGGACGCTTGTCCCCAGCCTACGTGATTTCGCCGAAAGTCGGATATTAGCATGCGCTCAAGGAACTGCGCGCGGATATGGGGCAGACGTCGAGTTGAGGTATCGTCGACACGATCCAGTCACCTTCAACAGCGCTGCGGAAACTAAGCTGGCGGTCAAAGCTGCGTGCAGGCTCGTCGGTACAGGGTCAGTAGATCAGAAGGTAAAGCCGCAGATGGGATCGGAGGACTTTGCCTACATGCTTGAGGCGCGGCCGGGAGCATTCATTCTTCTAGGCAATGGAGCAACCGCTAGCCTGCATAATCCGGCGTACGACTTCAACGATGAAGCTTTGCTTTACGGGATTGGGTACTGGGTGCACCTAGTCGAAAGCGTGCTCGCGCCCTAGAGACCATCTGTTGATTTCCACTGAGAGCTGATGGAGTTGTCTAATCGCAGCTGGGGCGTCAAGATTGAATTTCTCTGAAGATCGCTGCCGGGTGCATGGTTGTCTTCGCGGTCGACATCAGGCGCCGCATGATGGAGCTACGCAGCACGAGCCTTCAATGTGGACGACGCATTCAGCTGAGACAGCGATGCAACCCCATCAACGGAATGGCTCGGCTCACGTCCCGGCAGGGACGCTTCAAGCGCCAGTTATTGAGCGCTATCAGGTACTATGCGGTCACGCCCCCGCAGTCGGATTGAAGAACTCTCCGGTTTTCAGCATGGTGTGCATGATGACAGCTAGCTTTCGCGCGACAGCCACGGCAGCTCTTTTGAAGCCGATCCTCTCTCGCAGCTGAAGCCCCCATGTTCGCAACGAACTGTGTGAGGAGCTGCGCGTGAGAATGACCGAGGCCGCTTCGTATAGGAGCCCGCGCAAATGGCGGTCTCCGCGTCGGGATATATGCCCGTCATAATCGACTTCGCCGGACTGGTAGCGGCGCGTGGTAAGACCGATCCACGCCCCGACAGATCGAGACTTCCGGAAGTTTTCCGGCGATTCAATGGCCGTTGCGAAAGATGTCGCAGTGATTGCTCCCACGCCGGGGATAGACATCAGGATGCGACAAGCCTGGCTCTGTCGGGCATCCGCGACCAACTGGCGCCCGAGGTCCGCGGCGCGAGCGCGGAGACCTTTCCAAGCATCGAGAAGCGGTAGCACGATATGGGCGAGATCATCATGGCTGGGAAGAAGATTTCGAACGTTCTTCTCGAACACGCTTCCTTTGCCGGCCGGAACGACCAGGCCGAACGTTTTCATAATGCCGCGGATCTGATTAGAAAGTTCGGTAGTCATATGGACCAACCGGGTGCGGGCCGCGACAAGCGTGCGCGCTAATATAACATGCTGTCGAACCCCTTCACACGGACCTCGCGAAAGACCCCCACTTCCGCCAGGTGGGCCAGCCCATCGGCGTCATTGGCATCCGTTTTGTTCGTCGCCATGTCGAGCGCCGCTTTAGCGTGTCGCGCATCAATGCAGATGACAGGAAGGCCTTCGGCTCGAAGCGCATGATAGAACCACACCGAGAGCGGCCCTGTTTCAAACACCACGCGTTTCACCGTGGGTGCCCGTTTGCGGATCAGCTCGGCAATGATGTGAGGATCTGATGTGCATTTCCCGCGCCAAACACGCACCCCGTCTCGGCGGATTGCAACTGCAGTCTCTTTCATTGACACATCGAGGCCGATATATTCTTCCATGGCTGTTCTCCTTGATGCTTGGGCCCAGCGTCCAGTTGAGAGCCCGTACTTCATCTTATCGGGGAACAGCCACCTTCCAAATCATTGTACTAATCCGAAGGGGAATGGCTCCCGCGATTACCCCATGTGGATGCCCCCTCCCGACGGCATCGCAATGTGCCAGAGTGATGTTCGCCAGAACGTCACTTAGAGGAGCATCCATGAAGGAAGTTAGCATTGTAGGACTGGACCTTGCAAAGCGGGTGTTTCAGGTTCATGCGGCTGGAGCCGATGGCGGGGTCGTTCTACGCAGGAAGCTTTCGCGCGGCCAGGTTCTGGCCTTCTTTGCAGAATTGCGGCGGTGCATTGTTGCGATGGAAGCTTGTGCCACCGCGCATTATTGGGCACGCGAGATCGGAAAGATCGGCCATGAAGTTCGCTTGCTACCACCCGCGTACGTGAAGCCCTTCGTCAAACGGCAGAAGAATGATGCAGCCGACGCCGAGGCGATTGTTGACCCAGTTCGGGCGTGCGCTTTCAGAGCTAAACATTGAGATTCTTTGTGCAAATTCGAGCCAGGCGAAGGGTCGGGTCGAGCGGATGAACCGGACGCTGCAGGACCGTTTGATTAAGGATCTGCGCCTGGAGGGCATCTGTGGCATGGACGACGGCAACGCCTTCCTGCCTCGGTTCATGGAGGGCTATAACCGGCAGTTT
>Ga0315914_1000457_pt1 | contig 50778 bp, 28 predicted proteins | sample MpolenodulesMG_FD_203920 | JGI IMG/M metagenome (GOLD analysis project Ga0315914, IMG submission 203920) | Medicago polymorpha root nodule microbial communities from Los Angeles, California, United States - elongated nodules | ecosystem: Host-associated > Plants > Roots > Nodule | place: USA...
ACAAAGCATGTTATATATATATATATATATATATATATATATATATATATATATAATAGAATAACCATGTTCTTCATCATTATAGATTATATGCAACAAACCTATTTTAATATATATGTTCCGAGTAATCTTGGTTGAATTAGGACCGTTTCTGAGATTTTGGTGGCCTAAGGCGAACCTACAATTTGGGTTCTAACTAATAAATATATATAAACATCAAACTTGATAAAAAAAAACGTTGAACTTTTTATTTAATATTCAAATGCTCATATAAAACAATAAATGGAAACTAAGCTCGTTACTAACAAGCACATCTCCCTTTAAAAACTAAGCAATTCTTTTAGGGCCTAATAGACCCCTAAAAAAAAATTGGGGCCTAAATTTCGTACTTATTTTTTGAAGGTCTAGGACGGTCGCCCTCTTCGTCCTGCCTCAAATACGGCCCTGGGTTGAATCCTTGGAGGTGTCAAAATGATCTTCAAATTAAATTAATATCCTGCAACAAAACAAAATGTTGAATGATTAATTATAAGATTACAAATATAAATATCATCTCTATAAATTTATTTACAGTCGCTATGATTTTCAAGCTTTACTTTTAATATCATTTACTAGAAAAGATAAAATCAATAGAGCATTTTGATTTAAAAAAAATCATAATTTATTTAAAAATCAGCCGTGTGTCTCTCTCTCTCTATATATAAAAGTCTTCGTGAACTAGTTCAGTTGGTATGAACAATGCATAATATATGCAAGGTTTAGGATTCAAACCCCAACCACCACAAAAAAGAAAAAGAAAAAAATATATAGAGAGAGAAACACTAATACACAATTGTTTTTCATAAATAAATTAAAAAAAACTATATAAACTTTGTATAGATGAAAAGAAAAGATATAAACTTCATACCAATGCCAGTGTTGATGATTTCTTTGACCCCTTGAGTAAACTTCTTTCTACCGATTTCTTTGAATTTTTTTGTATAAAAATCTTTACCTTCTCTAATTTACTTGAGTGGTATAAAATATATTGCGTAAAATCCACCTCAGCTTTTATATTTTGAATTCCTTTAAATTCAAATGTAATTAAACTAGTTGAAAGACATGTCGGAGTCGTCGATGGTCCCACCCAACTCGAGTTTCCAACCTCCTTTCTTTGAGAGTTTTTTTTAAATTTTTTCTGCATGTAAACAATACCAAAAATTAAAGTCAGACTTTTACAAATAATATATAATAGATAGATGGTGTCTTCGTGTATATAGTCTACATGGGTAAATCAATCAATCAATAGTATATATATATAAAGAGGTTTTTTATGCCAAATGTCGCTTCTAAGTTTATTTTTAATATTTTTATTATTTTTTCTATTTTCTAAAACTAATATTTTATTTCGCATAAATATCTCAACAAACTTTATATATTATTTTGTTCTTATACTATATTTTATTTAAGACTTTAATTTGTTTTTAATATTTATGTTGCATTATTATCTCAACAAATTGATCATTATATTTTAAAATTTTCTAATCATCAACCCGTGTCAATGAGTGATCTATCTCTTATTCTCTATTTTGAAAAGTTAATGACCAGTAAAAGCACAATTTTGTCTCAGATTCTAAGACATAGCTATTCTCTATTTTGAAAAGTTAATGACTAGCAAAAGCACAATTTTGTCTCAGATTCTGAGACATAGCTAGTTGGTCACCAAAGCAATGATGTCATTCTAATTATAGCAAGCAACAACTCAATCCCAAAACATAATCCCTTCAACCGAAAGTATCCACGCTATAGCTACAAAAACAAATGCCCATTTGATGCGCAATCCGAAAAAACGACATGATAGAAGCTACAACGCCATTTAAAAACACAAAACTCACTACAGTATTAAAGGAACCTCTTTTTGTCACTGCAGTAACATGCATTGCGAATTTTAAGAATGATTGAAGGGATGGGTATTCGGTAAGCATTGACGATGATGTAGTCAAGATCGTAGTATTTATAGTAAGAATTACAGAGGTTAAGATCAAGATATGTACAAAAGGGGATTGAGGAGGAGTTTCTCCGGCATGGATAGTTTGATGAGAGGGTTGAGGGGTGTCAAGAGAAGGTTGAGAGGTGGAGGCTCCACCTCTCAAATAAACATTTATCAATGCCTCTTTCATTTCTTTATATATTAAAAGAAAAAAATGTTGCAGCTATTTTGAATGTCAAATAAACATTTATCAATTTTGAATAAAATATCATTACAAAATTTTAGTTATCCTTACCTATATATATATATATATATATATAAATACACTAGTTTAAAACTAAAAATATAGTAATAGATAGATTTTAGTTATTAAAAAATAAGAAGGAACCAGTATTATGTTGTCAAAAAACATGGACATCCCTAAATACTTTTTTATCATAAAAAAAAGTAATAATTGAAAAGATATATATTTTGTGCAAATAGTGTTATAATACTTGTACATACCTCAATGATAAGATCTTTAAGTTTAGGAGCATTTTGAAGAAAGCCAACAAGCACACTCCAATTGCAATTCTCGGATATTCCAACCGACAAAGACAATAATTCATGAAAGGTAAGGAAACTTGGGTTGTGAAGATTGTCCTCCATGCTTAAAAACTGCATAACAAACAAACAAAAATAACATATAGGTAACAAAATATGGAACTATATATACCATACGGTTTTAAAATAACAAAATTGAAACTTACCCTAATTGTTTCAGAAGTGAGGGTCAATGATTTGACATTAGAAAGTCCTTTCAAGAGTTTATGTAAACTGTTAAAATCCAAATACTTTATAATGCTAAGAGTAGCTCGATCAACATTGGACAAGTTTATAAACTCGTATTCTTTGTGAGAAAAATCAGTAATATCCAAAGCTTCAAGCGATGACTGGACATTAATTTGCAAGGGTCCAAGGGAAGAAACACTGTCGGAAAACTTCCATAAACTGAGGTCTAACCTTTTCAATAAGGGAAAAGATATATTGATAGGTTGTTTCACATTCCCATGTAAACAAAATTCCTCAAGACGTGGGCAACCAGACAGTAATTCAAGGAGATCATACTCACTATGATCCTTATTAAAATCAAGCCTATATAAATTGAGATGAAGAATCTTTAACGACGGTAAATGTATATCAAAAGAAGAATTGAGTGTTGGTTGAAATTCAATATGACCATGCAATTTTAAAACCACGAGTGACTCAGATTTAAATAGCCTAAGCGGCAATATAGGAATGGAACTGTACCCAAACTCCAAGTCAAGTTCCTTTACCTTGAGATCTAATGCCTTTGAAACCCACAAGTGTACGTCACATGGTTTACAACCATTATAATTACATAGACGTAGTTTTCTTATATTTTCAGTGCGTCTTAGAAGCACTGCATATACAGATTTAATTTCTGTGGACGAATCTGAAACTTCTGGTATTTCAAAGTTAAGGTCGAGGATTGTGGTGCAGATCAATGCCCATCTTTTAGATAAAACACTTGATCTGTATGCTGCTTTTGTTGGGAGGAAAGATAGAACATGACATACCAATTCGTCTGAGAGATCGCTAAACCGGTCACACTCTTCGTCGTAGCACGCCACTGTTTTGAGTTTCTTGGCTTCCTCCATATTCTCAATGGAGATTGGAGAAACAAAATTTGCTTTAATAGAATTATTAATCGAGGTTTGATTAAGCCTGTACTGTAGATAAGGAACGTGGGTATTCTTCTAATAACCACTATCCTTAAATAGTAACAGCTTGGGTAGTAGTTTGTTTGTTTTTTTTGTTGACAGAATAATACGGGTTAGATTTAAAAAGATAATATAAAATAGACCTCTTTCGGTAACATAGCAGGGAGTAGTTTTTTTTTTTTTGGGATAAATCTAGGATTTGTTTGTTTTTTTGACAAGAACTCTATGATTTAGTTCATTTTTATTTTTTTGCTAGTATTACGCTTTTCTTTTGGACTAGGGTTTAGTATTACGCTTTTAGGATTCTCGGTACTTATTACAAAAGAAGATGTATTTCCAATTTCTTTATAAATTCTTAGGTACTTTTGGTTGGATAATGATATCAATAGACAAGATTTGTTTAATATTTAAATTTATTTTAAATAAACTAATATATAAAAATATAACATGCATTGGACAATAAGTATATACCTGAATATCATCTTATTTGATTTATATTTTTTGGGTCAATATTTGATTTACTTTTTACTCTCGAGCTTCTTATTTTTTAAATTCAAATCCAAATTTGCCTCAACAAAAAAAAAACTAAACCCAAATAAATATATATTCATCTTTTTGGTACAAAAATATATATTTATTTTAATTAAATATCATTGATTTTATCTTATATTAATCTTATCTTGTATTCCAATCAAGTTTTACATTAATATAATTTTACATTGTATTCCAATCAAGTTTTACCATTTAGATATTTGGTGACACAGACCACTGTGAGGCAGTTTGAATATCGGATTCAAACTCAAAAATCATTACCAATCAGAAAGAATTGAGCACAATAGAGAAACAATTCAAATATAAATAAGATGTCGTTATAATAATAAGCCTGGATTAAAACAAAAAGAAGTTTGAATGACTCATAATTTTGTACCCTTTTCTCATGGTATGTTAAGTCTTATGAGCAGCTTCTAAAACTTTGGGACACACGATTTACAGAGTGACTCAAAAAGAAGTAAAGCTGATTGGTAGAGAGAGCCCATAATACTCACTTGTCTCCATTATAATGACAATATAAACCACCTAAATGCCTTAGGTTTTTTTCTAGAAGACATTGACATGCAATAGTCAGCACAACACATCTTACTTTGGTTTGTCATTTAAGGTTACAAGTGATTTAAGCACTCCTGGACTTATCAAGTCGGCGAGAGCACCTGTCTCCGATATAAGATACGATTTGTCCTTCACAATACTCTGTAGTTTCTTTGCCTCAAAGTCTAGCTCTGCTTGATCTGCAATTACATGAGCCGTAAGAATATACAAACCAATTTTCAATAGAAATGAGCTTATAGACAAAAAGGAATCTACACAGTTATAGTTCAAACTCGAACTTTCACAACAATAACAACAACCAATAAAAGAACATTAACAAAGATATTTAGTCTCATCAGAACTTCTGAACTACAATTTGAAGCATAATACTGACCATGGTTGTCAAAATCGGGATCTCACTAAAGATCGTTGGGTATAGAAAAAGCATAGATCGTAGGATCGTAACAAAGATTGTAAGATCCCACCAAATAGAAACAATATACTAATTTTATTATTTTTTATATTTGGTAGATATTAATATACAATTTTTACTATTATAATAAAAAAAAAATTATTTTTATTATTATAATAACAAAGAAACAATATACTATTTTTACTATTATAATAAAGATATATTATTTATTAGACCAATATATTATTTTTATCAACATTATTTTATCTTCTCAAGTCTTAAGAGTCCTCTTTCAAAAAAAAAAAAAAAAGGTCGTAAGAAGCCCAGGTTCAAAAAAGAATAAGCCCAGCCAACATTTGATGAGAATTTACAATTGGCCCAACTGTTTAGAACGGGTTGAAACAGTGAGTTAAGTGTCGGGTCAAAACGGATTGGTCGGGTCATCTGGTTCAGACGCCTTTCACTGTTGTGAAACAGAACGCCACTTTCACGATCTTCCGCTCTTCCTCTGCGCGCCGCACGCTCCGCCGTTTACTCCGATGTTCGAACCGCTCCAACTCGATGGAGGCTGTGTGACGCGTGAGATCGTACGATCTCGAGATCTAGATCGCGATCCTGACCATCCATGCTCAACCCTTCACTTTAAACTATTAAGTAATTTTGTAGTTCATGATGATAAACAAACTAATATAAGAGGCATTTGGAAGCACTTCAAGTTAAATTACAGACAAAAGACTCTTTTAACTGGCATTTGAAAACCTACACAAGCACTGTATATTTTGCAATGACATGATGAAATTCCTCACCACAACCACGTTGAATCAATGAAGAGTACGAAAATCAATTTTAACATCTTCAAAAAGTTACAAAGAAAAAAATGTTAAAAATACCAAACAGTCTAAGACATGACTGCATATGCACATTGTTTCTCATATCAAGGATAATGGTCAATAATCCAGATTCCAAACTAATGCATATAACCTAGAAAAGGTGGAAAATAATCTCACATGTATTCCTAAATCATACCGAAGCAAAGATGGAAAATTCCAATGACAATGGGCTTTTATCAAATAAATACAACTAGATGGCCACATACAGAAATATGGTTAATCAGCATGTTTACCGAAGTAGATGAAAAAGACAACTAACACAAGCATACATTTACAAAAAAAATAAAAAATCTTCTTTCTTAACAGTTAGAAGATCCTGAAGCAGAGTAGAATAAAAAACCTGTTTCCAATATAGTATGAGCAGCATGGAATGGAATTCCCACAAACAGATCCGTTCCTGGAAACATCGTCCACGTCTGCTCAAAAGAGTCATGGTTACCACAGGTGGTACACACCTCTTGTACCAAAGGTCTTGAGCCGGTCCCTGAAACTCCCTTCATTATTGATCCAAAAGGAGATGGAACACTGGTAGTTGTTGTCCGAGCCTTTTTCCTTAGCGCAGTAAGTGCTTCTCTGTTCCCATTCCTCAACTTATCATTCTCAACCAGCTGTACTTCACCAAAACAGAAAATTGCATACCCACTTAATTTAATAGAAAAGATAACAAAGGATCCAGTAGAAGGTAAACTGTTTTTGTTAACTTAATGAATAAAACATCTGTTGATTGAAACACCTGAATTTAAGGAGAAGTTCAAGAAATAGTAGAGTGATGTGGAAATTATTTTTAGGATTAAGTGATTGGTTACATGTACACACAAAGCGAACGACATGAGTCAGTTGGTACTAGGTTGGTTCTTGTACTCCCTCCGTCTCACAATAGGTGTCCTCTTTCCTAAATTTTTGTCTCAAATTATTTGTCCATTTTACAATATCAATACAACATTTATTACTTTTCTCCACAAACATACCCTTGTTTATTGCATTTCAATCTTCTATAACTATTCCACTAACCATAATTAGTAAGGGTGTTTAAGCAAATAATACACATTTTGCCATTAGAATCAACACTATTAATCATTTCCTTAATAACCGTGTAAAACTCAAATAGGAAACCTATTGTGAGACGGAGGGAGTAGTTTTTATTGTTGTGAAGCTGATTTTGTGTTTGATTTAACACGTTAAAGCATAATTGTCAATTGTAGATAGTAGCACATGGTGGTAAACGCTTTAGTAACTACAGATCATGGGATGGCCTACTATACAAAAGACAGAGAAAAAAAAACATAATTTGCCAACGTTTGGTCTTCGTTGTGTTTAGTCTGGAGTTGTGTTTGGGTTCTGATTTGAATTTCTCACTATTTTTGTTTACTACCAATGAAGTGGTCAGCTTAAAGTCTTCGACACTGGCAAGGGAGTTGAGTATTTATTGGGTTCTATGAGACCTAGGGTGGACCATTAGGGAGAAGGTTGAGCAGAAGCAACAACGTAGAAGGTCAAAGATAGCCCTGATGTGCCTGGAAACGATATTGAGGAACACTAATGAGTATGGAGTAACACAAAATACATCTAACCTAAGAGCCATTTACCATGGACAACCCCAACTATTGTTATTCAAGAGAAGTGTAGCTGCCCAAGTTCTCTGGTTGATGGATCAAGGTTGAAAAAATCATGTCATCTAAGAGTGTAATACATACGATTTTTAAGAAATGCTTTCATGATATAATCTCTCCTCAGAAGCCATTTATCTAGTTTATAGAAAAGCAATTCATTTTACATAGCTTTTTGCTTTTCTTCAAAAGCTACCAATCTAATTGATTACATTGAGATTTTTTACACATTTTTAAAATTTTAAAAAATACTTTTTCATCAAGTCATAAGAGCATAATACAGCTTCCATGATGAAGAGTGATAGGGTCGTAATATAGTTATACGGAAAGTACTATCAAGGTCATTCAATTGAATACATATATCCCTGTCAAGTTGAAAGGCATACAAATACTTTTTTTCTGAAAACATTGGCAACTAAGAAAAGCATCCCAAAAAGCTATATCTGATGAATAATAATTATCAACTTTAGCAAGTAACATAATCTCTCTTTAATGTGACATTCTTATTCTCAATGTGGCAGCAATGAAATCTAGATTATATCGTTGAATGAATATAAGTTATTTTGGTAGCAAGTGTTTCTTTCTGCTAACATGAATCAGCTTGAATTTGAAAATTGGAATTACCTGATGTCGGGCTAAAAGAAGATGTTCAGCTTCGAGTTCCACTTCTGTTAATTTCTTTTGAAAATGTTTCATGTTCTCATCCATATTTGATGAAGAGAAACTCCTGCAAAGATGTAAATAAAATATTACCTTGAGAATTCAAGGCAAACAAAAAATGAGCCTAACGCCAATCAAATATACACACAGCGGCTGCACTGTCAAGGACACCGAAACAGAAGCAAATAGAGACAAAAAACCCTGCACCAAACCAGAAAAATACTAAAGCCTATTTGTCTCACGGACAAAACCAGCTTAAAACCAACAACACCTCTAGGCTACCAATAGAAATATAGACAAACGTCATATGCAGAAACAAGTCGAAAGCAGCAATAAAACCACGAAAACACACAGACCATATAGCAGCACCTAAGTAATGTCTGCAGAAAAACAGCACCACAGCTCACAACCAAAAACTGAAACTAAATTTCAGTAACAAGGTTCGCGACACCATACACAACCGGGATCCCAAATCCATTCCTAAAGCAAACATGGGATCATCGACGTCTTGCTCAAGCTCCACCACCACATACAAACATTATTTATTTTACACATCAAAACATGATATACGCATCAGTGCTAAAATGGAAAAAATCAACAAGTCAAAAATCCAAACCAAATAACAAGCACTTTCACTTCTCTAACATGAAATGAAATAGCAAAATCAATCAAATGCAGAGCTTAGTCACAAAAGGAGATGAAATCAAAGTTGAAGTTTTTATTTATCTTAAAAGAAAAATTAGATACAGCCCAAAACCCGATTCAACACCATATTTTCAGATTAACAAACAAGGAAGAATTAAATGGATAGATAAGAAAATGGTAAAACAGTGATGAATGAAGTAAATATGCAAGTAGTGAGGATTTTTCAAGGGAATCGTTACCTGAAAAAGGGAGATTCACGAGAAGCTCAAGAAAGCAAAATGGAGGGGAACAGTGAAGGGTTTCGTGGTGGGTTTTAAGGTGACATTCTAGGTACAGATTCAGGTTCAAGTAGACTGAGCTTTGCAAACATTATTTACCTAATAATTATCTAACCACTATCAAATTACTTAATTTCTATTGGCCACAGTACAAAATTCTATCACTTCAGCATAAATTAAGGAATGTTACTTAAATCTACTATCATTCTCCTAAACTACAACTAGCTTATAATTTGACTAGTAAAAGAGAACCCACCTCTATTAGCTTCTCTGGATGCCCAAAGCCTGCAACTTCTACTTTTCCTCCTTCCACCGATCCTTCAATTTTGATCCTTATCAATCCAAACAATCATCTTTAGTATTCAGACCAAATGCAAAAGCTCAATTCAACCAAAATTAAGAAGAAAAAAAGAATTAGGGTAAAAGGGGTTTGGGCCAAGTAAGAATAAGGGAAAATTTGCTTACCATACTTCAATACTCTTCCAATTGACCGAATTTGGTAGCCGGTGAACTGGTGGTGAAAGGACCGTGGTACGGTGGTGGTTCGGTGAGGAGAGGAAGCTGACTAGAGAATAGCAAGAGAGAGATATGAAAACTGTGAAATAAAAGAATTAATCTAATGCAAACGTTAAATTTAAATTCCTCAAAATACATTTAAATGCATGCTTAAAAGTCAATTATTAATATTTCCCTTGAGTGAGAGATTGTATCATATATATATATATATATATATACACATGAGTGAGGTTTGAATTCTGAACATTCCATTTATTGTAGGAATGACAAAATGGGTTGGACCAGTCGGATTGACCTGTTTAACCTGTCATTTTTAGCATGGTGGGTTGAGATTTTGAACCCGCCACAAGTAGGGTGTCCGCTCGGCCTAACCCACTAAAAAACGGGGCTATGACGGGGCGGGGCAGGTTGGCCCGTTGGGTTGATATGTGAAAAAGAAACTCTCTTTTTTGCTTCTTTTTATTAGTCACAAACAATTTTCACCTCCATACAGTGGGGAAAAAAATTCAATTAATTTTATTTCTTTTGTTTTATGATTATAGCCTTATATTTGGAACAATTAGATAATTGATAACTCATGGAGTTTTTATTTTCAATGTCTTATTGATTTATTATAGAACTTTAGAAGATGTAATTTATATGTTTAAATAATTATTTTCATATTTTTAGTGGAACCATTAGATATATATTTAAATTTTTTTAAATTGGCTTTAAATTTATATATTTTTACATTGTTTATGTGAAGATTTTAATTAATATTTTTTTAAAAAAACATTGACGGGTCAATCCGTCAGTCCACGATAAAACGCGGCGGAGTGAGATTTCCAACCCTATTTTCTCTAGTTGGCTCGCCCCACTCCGTCCTTTTTTAAACGGGTTATTAATGGAGTGAAGCGGGATGGGTTGACCCTTTTTACCATCTCTAATTTATTGAGATGTGAATTTCTAAAAGTTATTTCCAAACTCCATTTATTGAGAAGTGATTTTCTAATAATTATTTCAATTAATTAAGTAAAATAAATTACTAATGAGGTAAAATAAATTATTAATCTCAAATAGGTATTTTGCTTTTTTATATTGACAAGAATTTATTATATTTTACATATATAAATTTTGTACCACTCTTCTTTTTTGGGTAAAAATTGTAAATCACTCAATTTTAATATTTTTTTAAAGTAAATTTTTTTAACTAACTCGATTTTTAAAAGAGATATAATAGTTTAACAATATTTTCTATTACTCAAAAAAATTAAAAATCTAATATTTGAACTAAAACTGTAGGGCTTTACCCCAAAGGGAGCCCTTCCAGAAATTCTCAAAGGCCAAGGATAAACCAAGGCCTAAGAGGGGGTTTGGAAATAGTTTTCAACCAGCAATAGACGCGCCTCGGTTAGAACCTCATTAGCTGCGTCATTGCCCCAAGCGCAAAGATGCTTACTTCCATCACTCAGCTCGGCTTTTATACAGAATTGTATCACATCTTGTTTCCAACTAACCGATGTGGGACATTGTGCATTGTTGACTGATAACTCATGACGAGTCCAAATCTTTCCATTATTATCACCAAACATCCACCATTCATAGCTTTAAACCCAACTTATACAATGTCCTCAATTTCATAAACACCACATGAACTAGTCAGTGTATTTTGAATACTCAACAAATTAAACTCGTTCAATTAAGCCATTCATATTGTAGTTTGAAACAACTTTGATAACTCACTGAAAGGCCTCAAGCACCAACCTCCTCTTCCTCCTCCTCATCAGCAGTAGCATATCCTGGTATTGCTGGTACTCAATCACCAAATCATTCATGTTACTCTCGGCCTCGGTGATCTTTCATCCATTCCTTCACCAGCGTACCAATGCAAGAAAGCCTTGCGCCTGAACATAGCTGTGAACTACTCGTTTACTCTTGAACATCTTGAATATGTTGAATTTCCAATGGAAGTATATGCAATCTTAATACCCTTTGATGGTAGAACACACGCTAGACTTGACATCGTTAGTATATCTCTTGAGTGGATATCCAACAACGTCAAATTTAACGTGTGTGATATATTGAAATCACTTTCACTTCATGTCTCTCATTTTTTCACTTTTTATTACATATCAAACACAGCTATATCTACAAAACTTATATACTTAAATTAGCTGGTCTATTCTATCTATCATATTCTATTATGTGTACAAAATATATCAAATAAACCATGTTTTCACCTACTCGCTCAGGAATTCCTCCATGGCTTTCAATTAGACTACTAATCCCATCAATCCTTATGGCAGGGATACTCCTCTTGGAGTTATCTTGACTTTCATTTCATCACAGGTTGAGATGGACCCTTGCTAGGGTAGCAAAAATATTCACCCTCGTGGATATATGCAGGGGATTGATTACCTGCAACAGGCACTAAGGTTAGATTATTTTGTCCTCCAAAAGAAAGTTAAATTATTCTGTTGTCCATAACCTATTTGATAAATTTTTAAATAGATTTCTGGATTTTTATATTTTTTGCAATTGAATCCTTAAATTAACCAAAAATATATATTTAATTAGATCCTGAACAATTTTTTTAATTTATGCCCATAAGTTTTAAATAATTTATAATTAGGTCTCTCCTACACTTTTAAATAAATTTAGTTTGATCCATTCTTTCAACAGATTTTTTTTTGGATGCACAAAATTTTAAATCATTTTTTCTGGGTCCCTAAAATTATGGACCTAATTGCCAATTTTTTTAAAGTTTAAGTACCCAATTAAAACAATTAACTTAAGAACCTAATTACAAATTACTAACATATTTAGGGACATAATTACAATTGATTTAGGTTATGGGCTTATTTAAAAATCATCAAATAGTTCACCTACGAAGTTATTATACATATTTTTAATAAAATATATATTACTCCCTCCGTCCTTTTTTAATAGAAATATTTTACAACAATCACGGGTATTAAAAAAATTGTTGGAGTTATAAATTTGTCACAAATATAAGTGACTATTACTAAATTATCCTTTGTGTATAAATATATCTAATGTTAATTTTTCATACTTTAAGATACATTGAAAGTATTAATAAGGGGTATACTTGAAAAGAGAGTAATAAATACATGTAAAAGTTTATAGATGATCTTATATTTAAGGCAAATTTTTTTTAAATAGTCTTACAATTATAGACAGCATATTGCTATTACTTGGCAGAAACATCTCCACACATCATCTAAATGCTGTCCTAATAATATATGATTAAGTGGATTTAGTATTTTACTATTCATTAGTATTACTTTACCACTCTGATACATATGTATAGTTTTGTATTTGAAAAGCCCCACATCACAAAGCTTATACTTTTTGAACAAGTTATTATAGGTACTCACTCCTCCAAACTTTACTTTAATCTATGTAAAGACCACCATAATTATATTTTAGGAAGTGCTATATATAGGTGCAAATATAAAATGATTTTTATCATTAAAAAATAAATATAAAAAGCTTTTAGGCCGAACAGAAGGAGAAATACTTTCTTGTTTTTGGTGGTCTGAGAAGAAGATACTGTGAAGATGAACGTAGAAGAGGAGGTTGAAAAGCTTAGGGAAGAAATCAAGAGGCTTGGAAATGTTCAAACAGATGGTTCTTGCAAGGTAAAACAAAAGGATCTATATTCATCATTATTTTTCTTAGAAACCATAATACATTTTCATGATGCATATAGATATAAGCCTTTTAATTAAGCACTTGATTCAGATCTAGATATATTGATGGGTATTTATTGAATGTGGTCACTTCTTATTCTTATGGATCTAGATCACGAGGTCATTCACAACATTTGGATCTTCATTTTCTTTCACAGATCCATTACGAAATATCATATGAAACATGTGTTCTTTCAAAAAAATGTGTTCTCACAAACATTAAACATATGCATAATTACCAATGTATCTACCGCTACATTTGTTTATTATAAACCATGGAGGAGAGATATCATGTGAGAGTCCATTCCATATAAAACTGATATGGCTAACGAAATTGAAGATAGTTGTCTCTTTTCAGTTTACAGAAGCATTTAAATAAGCCCTAAACAGCATATCAATACTTATTGAAAACATTTTGTTACAAAGCAAATAATGGAAAATGAAGGAAAAGACCCAACAGAAGCAAACAACAACTCGGGTCAAAGCCCAAAAGAGAGACCCAAGAGAGAAACTAGGAAACCTAGCCGCTTTAGGGATTGATCACTGCCTCTAGAATCATCCAGGATATGGACAAAAAGCATGTGCTGCCTCCTGCTAGTAGTTCTTGACCGTTAGGGTCCTGATAAGGACAAGAATAAATTTATTTAGTATTTTTGTTGTTTATCTTTTGTGCTTGGATGTGGACAAGTGTCTTAAGATCCTGCAATCCTAGGAATAATTGTATAACCTCAAGGCATATATGCTGAAATGAAAGTAATGAAAAGGCAGAAAATTGTTATCTCATAAACTATCTCTTCTCCCAAGACTTTCCCTGACACAAAAGGGAATTTAATTTCTGCTATACAGTAACACATTTGCATAATTGTAATTAAATGTGTTGGCATAAAGTATGAATGTTTGTTATGTGGCATATTGATTAATTTGCTGAAATAGTACTATGGTATGAAAATCCATGAATCAACTGAAGATATAGTAAGTGATGGTGAATCAGTTTGCTTGTTACTGCGCATATGTGAATTAGTTTGCTTATGACTCAATGCATAGAACTTTATTAGTTGAATAAAATATGTAATGCATTGTGAAGGTCACATTTGGAAAACTCTTTCACGATGATCGGTGCGCAAATATATTTGAAGCACTCGTTGGTACACTAAGAGCTGCTAAAAAGCGTAAAGTAGTTGCATACGACGGCGAACTACTTTTGCAAGGAGTCCATGATAATGTGGAAATCACTCTTAATCCTGCTCCTGCTGCTGCTAACTGATTCGGCTGTGAAGGGTCATTGAGCATCCTTTGCTGCTTGTATCACTAACCTGTTTTTATAGCTGGTGTGATTACTATTTTGTGTGTTGTAATATATGCACGTGGAGAGGACTAAGATATGCATCTCTTCGTAAACTCATTACCATTTAGTTTGTGAATCAAATGCAAAATCAACATATTTGAGTGGTAGTTTTTTTATGAAACTTTTATATTATAATTACCTTTATGTTTATCTTATCCTATTATTTACGAAGTGGCCACAGAACCATTGAAATTTAAGCATCAACTTATTTTTCATCTGATGTTAATATGCATTTACTAAAACAGATTTGGCTTGATTATCATATGCAAATTGTTACGTAACTATTCTTAGTGTTCAACATATGCACAAGACGGACAAAAAAAATGTGAAATATTAAAAATTGAGACGTCTAAAATCATGAAATAGAATCACATTCAGTAGTTGAATCAAGATATAGCATCCTTAACAGGGTAATATTTCTAAAAGAACTGTTGAACACAAGGTGTTGAAGTATAGCCTAAAGTGATTCAAGAGACCGGAGTTGAGTCAGTATACTGCCGTTCAGTAAACAGCCTACGCTAAATTGATTTAGCAAAAGTGTATTGGCGGAGTAAAATTGAAGGGCTGTACATGCTTTCCGGTGGTGTCAAAAAATATATCGCAAAAAATGGAAAAACTATGTTGACAAAATTCAAAACTGTTCAAAATAATGGGACATCAGTGAGGGGATATTATCATGATGATCCATTGAGAATATATGCTTGGAGAAGGCTCTGAGCTGCTTGAGTTTCATCCGGTGTGCCCGATAAGACAATTTTAGCTCTGTCACTTGTTCCAGGACGAGGTTCATGAAAAACAACCTTGGCACCTGATATCTGATAATAAGAACACAACTAGTTAAAAAGACGGGTTATAAGCTGCCCTCCACAATATCTTTGTAACAAGTCCATTGCTCATATGAACAATGCCACATATCCAGACAAAAATATGCAAGCACGAGATAATATGATGCAGCCAAAAAATTTAGTATTTTCAGTATCAATGCATAGTTTCTACTTTTTATCTGGGAACAAACTTTTGAACAAATATCCAATTTTGAAATCATATCAGTGTTTATTAGTGTTCACTTAAGCAAGTTCACAATAATTAACACGAGGAGCTTGTAAGCCAGCAAACAAACTGTAAGTTTGCGTGTATAAATTTATAGAAGATTAAGATTATGTACCTGTCTCAATTGATCCAGATTGCTACCATTTTCCCCATATACAGACCCAATAATATCATTGGGAAGCATAATTTCCACAGTTGTACTAGTTATAATGGCAGCATTACCAATGACAGTGTTACTCCCACTGCAGACCAAAAAAGATTAATAATCAGAACATGAAAGTTTGTGACATCTTAGTCCTTCTCCAAACTATTTCAACAACTCATTCAGAAACATTTGTTTCCCTTCTTTTTGATTTTAGGGTGAGGAGTGGTCCTCCTCATTCCATAATTCCGAAGGTTGAGGCCAACAATCAACCTCAACAAGGAATTATAGTGGAATCACACATCACCTATAGGGAACTCTTGGATACAATACCAAGTCATGCAATTGTTATGGGACGACCAATCAACAGTAGAACGAACCCTTGTTGGCACAAGAAATCATTTCATAGTAGTTCAGTCATATGACTTCCCTCGATGCCAGGGTTCCAACCTCCAAATAATAGCAAACAAGCAGTGATCCCAGAAAAGTCAAAATTTTATAAAATAGAAAATGATAGTCCAGCGCAAAGATTTGCCACTAGACAGCTAATTACATGGGATAGCTAAATTCTACAGAGTAAAAAAGACAGTACGAGCTCAATGACACAAACAAGCAATGTCATGCAAGTACACAGTCTGACCAAGTTAAAGGTGTTGCATGCCACATAACTCAACATTGGTTGTGTACCAAACCATAAATGACTTCCTAGTCATTCAGATCTTTGATCCTATAATACTAAGAAGGCCTATGGTTTGTTCGTCATTAAATTAAATAATTGATTTAATTAAAGCATGTCTTTTGTATTTTGCATATCACCAACCTGGCAAGTTCCAAGTCAGCTTGACGAGGAGTCAATCTCCTGCTAGCATCATCGGCGTATCTGGAATTTGTCCCACCCACCGCCTGTCATCAAATTTAATCATACAACAAGGGAAAACTTGCAAATGAAAGACAGACAATAGAGAGAAAGAGACATACCTTTGGTGCCCATACCCCTGATGAAGCAGAACGGCCTGAATTTCGAGAAAGGGTGAGATGATCCATGCTTTGAGATAAAGAATGAATGCTTGGACCATGATTACTGCCAACAACTGATTGGCCTCCAAGACCAAGAGGAATGGAGTCCCTCGGTCTCCTATGGGAACCAGTTCCACCACTGTTTTGTGCTATGAGAAAAATGTGATCTCGCAGTCTTCTAGTAGCATTATATAATGCATCTCGAACATTTGGAAGTTCACCTGATATCTGAGGGAAAAGTGAATGAAGATACAATAATTAATAAATGTCTGAAGCCACTGCAAGATTTTGATGACTTGGTAAACAAAGTATAGTGACACATGCACGTTTTGAATACTGCATATAGGTGAAAGTAAATGCTTAGATACAATAAAAAACATAGGTTGAATATCATCGCATATTTTACAACCACTACATATTTCACCTAGGAAATCATGCAGATCATCTTTGGAAAGTGCGAAGATCAGATTTCCAGATCATGCATATGCATGAAGAAAAATCGAGCAGCTCCAACACATCAGTTGCAATAACTGATATATGTATGCATCAGGAAGACCATCAATATCATTTTGACTAATATGAAGGTGATTATAAGGGTACAAGTATATAATAAGATAAGGGCAACCCGGTGCACTAAAGCTCCCGCATATGCAGGGTCCGGGAAGGGGTCCCACCATTTGGTGTATTGTACGCAGCCTTTGGTGTATTGTACGCAGCCTTACCCTGTTTTTTTACACAAGAGGCTGTTTCCAGGACTTGAACCCGTGACCTTTCGGTCACATAACAACTTTACCAGTTGCGCCAAGGTTACCCCTCACAAGTATATAATAAGATACCAAAAAAAAAAAAAAAGTTTCAACTTATAAAATATTACTCTTTCCCTTCATAAAAGAGAAAATAATTTATATTTCGAATAAAGCTTACAAAAGGAAGATGTTTGTTTTGAGGGATAAGTGAATAACATGTATAGACACACCCTAGCTGTTTATTACTTGCAAACAAGTCAAGCATAAGAAAGAGATAAAATACAATTTACAAAATGATGCAAACGGAGGAAGTAACTAAAACCCATAACGCTGGAAAAATAAACTAGCCAGCAGATGATCACACCCGGCCATGTTTCTATTTGGGTTGAGCATAACGTCATAACTATCATAGCAACTATGAGACACATCAAGAACCTAACTTTTAATGTTGAACAGGATACACAATTATATCGAAGCAGTTATGCAAACATATTTCCACCTCTGAAGAAATAGATATTAATATACCAAACAGAAACCTTGTCAAATAACTTAAAAAATAATAACTGAAACAAATTTTAGATCAAGCTAGACTTTCTATAACAACCATTCCTCCCGCAATAACCATTATTACATATATTTATCAGCCAGAGATGGCTTCAAACTTGTGTGTAAGGCCTCAAGCTAAGTCTAACTAGTCTAGAAAACAAACACGAGCTCAAACATATCATATGAAGTATGAACAATCTCTATCTGAGAGAAGTAATTTCATTCACTAGGCATTAGCCCGGAGAGAACCTTTCACTTTTAATCTCTAGGAAAACTCTTCCCCCCAAATCTGAGTTGAAAGAGCAAAAATCAAGAAACCGACAAGTAAGAAGAATGGGATTCCTTTTCAAAAAAAAAAAAGAAGAATGGGACTGCACTCATATACTTGAGAATAACAATTTTTTTGCACAATATATATCTTAACATGATGCAAATGTCACATGATAAAAAGATTGGGTTTTTTTTGTGGCAAAGAAAATAGGTGTGTCAGGCATCATTAAATTAACATAATGAATCATGAAAGATTTCTTATTTTAAGGGTAATAAATTTCGTATTTGACTTAACAGAATACACAAAATGACATGTTGAGAAAATAAAATATAAAATCATTTTTCAGCATCTTTTGAATGTAAATCTAAATAAAGAAACATCTGCACACCTGTACCACTTGATCATTAAATGATGCACACTTTGGAACTTCACCATTCCGAGTTATTCGGATGCTAGTCCATGTGGCCTTCCGCATTTCCGAGACTATTGCTCCACCTTTCCCTAACAAAACACCTACTTGGTTGGATGGGACTACCAGCTGTGCAGTGACAGATGACTCCTTGTTTGATCGCCAGTCCAGCACCTTCTCAATACAACACTCAATAGACCTGCAGAAAACAAGCACAACAGCCTCCTGCGCTGGAGAAACTCTTGATTCGGGATTCTGCCAAAAAAAAGAAGCCACCAGCAAAAAGAAAATTAACAAGCACACATAACGATACGCATAAAAGAATACAAGACAGGAAATAAAAGTATAAAAAAACTATTAAATCTGACAAACCTCTAAAGCAGTAATAGTAATTAGCCGATCCTCGCACTCAAATATTGGAGGACCAACACTAATAGTAGCCCCTGTTTCGTTCTGAAGAGCTTTTACAACACTGCCACCTTTCCCAAGTACAGCACCAATCCTATCACCGGAACAAAGAATTCTAAAGGTAACTTCATGCTTAAGTGCTTCCGGATCCAGAGATGAGACTCTGTTATCTTCAACTGACAACAGATGACTTTTAGAGGGGACACCATTAGACCTGATGGATGAAGTGGGTATTGCAGAGCTCCTCTGCAGACGGAAATCCATATTCAGATCAGTTAAACCCTCATGTGGAACAGCAGAAGTTTCATACTGAAATGCTTCATGAGGTCTGGTTCCCATCATCTTTGTTCTGTCAAGTGGAGGACAATCTTGAAGCCGCCCAGCGACAGCAACGAGGGCCTTCTTTACAGACGACGCAATGCCTTGTATCTGACAACAATCCAAAATATATATTTACTCAGTATTTAAAAAAAAAAATGAAAGCACAGATAAAATCAAAGTTCATTTAGCATATTCAGGTGTCCTTTGATTAGTAAGCTATAAAGGGGTACAAGCTTGTACGTACCCAAAAAGTATCCCAAATCTACGGCGTACCAAAATGAAGTACCCATTAAAAAAACTATTTTGGTACGTACCACAGGTATCTAACATGTACTGGTGCGGGTATATACTCAGTAAGTGTATGACTTTAATTTTGGAGCAGCCGTGCTTCATAGCTAACCATTGTTACCATGCAATTTGGCAAGACCGCGCGCGCGAGAATGTAAATACAGTTAACCATGTGAGTATTTTATTAATTTCCTTTAAAGCACTGTTTGTTTAGATTTGCAACTTTGTTGTAAATTTACACATTTTCTATGCCATGCTGTATCATTTAACTACACTAACCAATGTCATAAATGACAATATTTATACAGACAAGAATTTATTAGTATTACGCAATTAACTGTCTGAGTATTTTACTGTTTAGACTTGGAATTTTGTTGGGAAACTTGCACATTTTCCATGTTATGCTTTCCCATTTAACCACATTAACTTATGACATTCTCTTTCTGTCTACATTGAATGAAAATCAAATCCATCATCTCCATTATTGTATTTCACATATAAAAAATTTCTTATTTGTGCAATGGTAAAGTATTTCCTTGAGACGTAGAGGAGTGGGTTCAAATCATAGAAACAGCTTCTTCACTTGTAATTATAAAACTGCACACATCTATTTTCCTCAAACCCCACTTGGTGGAACTGCCCTTTATTGTTCATTAATCATTACCAAGCGGGGTGTACGCACCAGTTCAGAGTTCCCTCCTTTAACTGATGCTATTTTTTAAGAATTATTGTATTTGGATATATATAACTATTGAATTCAATTCGGTAGTTATATCCAAAAGCAATGAATTGTCAGTAGTTCTACAACTTTAACTCATATTTTCGATAAATTTAAGTAGCTTAAATAAAATGATATAATAGGTGTTTGGTTTGGCATCTAGGAGGTCCTACACACATTTCCAAACCATTCATTCCACCGTGAAAAATAGAAGCTAAAAATACTAGCTTCATTCAAGAAGTGTGTCTAGTGGCCTAAGTACTGCAGAAACAAACAGAGCAATAGAGGTGGTTCAAGAATCCATAGATGCAACAGAGTTTTTCAAGAATCCATTAACCAAATGGTTTATTTATCTAGAGATGTGTTATTTTGACACACAAATTTGACAACAAAAATAGACAACAATTTGTATGATTAACGTCATTCAAATATATGGTTAATAACATTCAATGGTTGTATAATGAAAATAACAAGGTGTCACAACTCATTAATCATCCACTAAACACAATTAACCAAGTTTTTTCATGTGTTCAAACACACATATATATACTCATTAATCATCCAAATTGAGTTCAAATACACATGATTTTCAAGTGTTCAAATATAAATGATATTCATCAACCACAATTTCCATCCAAATGTACACTTCAAAATCATGGGTAATTGAGTTATAACACCTCGTTATATTCATTGATCATCCACTGAACGTAATTCACCACATATTTAAATTGCGTTGACGATCTAAATTGTAATCAAAATTTGATCTTTAAAGTCAAACTTATGTGTCAAACAACATCTAGTCCAAAATCAATCCATTTTCTCAAACCTTAATAACTACAAATGCAGACAATAACATTGATCAAATGTATTAATCAATAACATGCAATATAAAAACAAAACATAGATTTGAGTAATAATGAGACAAAAAAGAAGTAAGTAAATAACTACCTCAATGATTTCATCAGAAGGTTTAGTACAAGCCGGCAACTTATCATTCAAAACCCTAATTCTACAACCAGTATCAGCCCTAATCTTAGCCACAACAATCCCACCTTTACCAATGACCCCACCAGCCTGACCAGCATTCACAAGCAACCTACAAGAAACCACCCTATCACCAACACCATTTCCATCACTCTCAGCAGCAGCAACATCAAGAATCCTCTCAAACACCTTCAACAAAGCCTCCTGTGGGTTTAAACAAACATCACCGTCGCCGTTCAGATTAACGATGACAACGATGACACGCTCCGGACAGTCGACCGGCGCGTCGTCGATTCGGATCCTAGCTCCGGTGAGTTGTTGAAGGGATTTGATGACGGAACCGGATTTTCCGATGAAAGCGCCGATACGTGACGCGTGGCAGAGGAGACGGAAAACGACGTGGCCGTTATTGCGCTTGAAAGTGGCGAATGATGATTCTTCAGTGTTGCTTCCCATAGTGATGGATGATAGTTTTCAGTTTTTTTTTATTGTAATAAATGAATATGGCGGCGCTGAGTGACGACAGCACCTTAATGTTTTGTTTGTTTGTTGTGTTGTGTTTCAGTTTGTGAGAGCAGTTGCAGAGATTGCGAGAGGGAAGATGAGATAGTGAGCGCGCCGTATTCTTTATTCAATTCTTTTTTTTATTTTTTTTATTTATTCATTCAAGATAATTCAAGATATTTTCACACAATTTCCTTCTAAATCATTTTACCTTTTTCTTTTACACTGATGTTTTCGATATTAAATTGCTTTTTAGTCAAAAATAATAAATATATAAATAAAAACAATAATAAATTGGTCTAAAGTTTTGTAGAAAATAATAAATAAAAATAATAATTGGTCTAAAGTAGCATTGGGTTTGATATCTGATATTTGATGAAAATTTCGTATTTATAACATTGTGAAAAAATAGTCATGTTAACTAATGTCATTGGAACAATTAAGGAAAAGAAAACGTAAGTTTTATGTTGAAGACGACGTTTTTTTACACTTTTATATATTTGATGGCACAAATTTCAATAATTTCTTGCTATATTTGTTTCTATCCTTTTTTTATTGGATAGTCTACTTAATTATTTTATAGATAGACGAAATAACAATAGTCATGAGAAACTCACATACACGAGTGGAGGAGTCGTGGTTCAAGTCTCGATCACAACGTTTGATCAAACAATTTAGTTAAGTGGCAAGTGGTAAAAAATAAAAAATAATTTGTTTGTCAGGTAGTCTAGTGTTAGAAATTTACATTTTTAAGTTGATAAGTTGGATGTCCGGAATTCTTGACCTTAGATATACTATACAATTTGTTTGCCAAATATTATAATTTATTTTAAAGTTTATTATAATTTTTTTTTTAATGAAATTTCTACTGCTATTTACCGGTGACTATACACTAAGTTAAACTTCCGAAAAGAAAAAAAACACTAAGTAAAGTTTATCATGAGGTCAGTTGAATTAGAATATAAGAAAAATTTTAGAGAATTTTTCGCATCCAAATATACACTTTTCGAAAGAAAAAAACAATACACTTTTTTTCGCAGCTTTAATATGCATTTATTTCTTAAAATACTTTTATACCCTTTCATATTTACCTGAAATGCAATTAATTTCCATGTTAGCATATGTGAAAACATTCGATACAAGATTATATTAGTAATCAACTTTCAAGAGTGAACCATCAAATTTGTCCCTGAATTTTCACGCGTCGGCCAACTTCGTCCCTCAATTATATATGCGAAATATCTACTTAGTCCCTGAATTTGTCAGACGTCCATCAAAAAGGTCCCTCCGTCTAAGTGCTCTGTTAGGCATACTGATATGTCGCCCTGCATGCTGTGTTGTCTTGTACACGTGGCAAGAAGGAAGCCACGTGTTCAGGGACTAATTTGATTGAATTGGAAAAGGTTGAGTTTTAACTTTTCAGTTTATTTTTTTCTGCTTTTTCCATTTTGCCTCTGCATTACCCATACCTCCTTCTTCACATTTCAGAACATAAAAAACGTCCTTGACCCTTCTTCTTCCCGCTAAAACTTCCTTCATTTTCACCCCTCCAAAATCATTATCATCTCCGGCGATTCTGACGTTTTTGAAGTTTGTGTGTTCGGCGGTGATTAAAGGCAACACCTTTCCTGTTGTTCATCAAGTTTATGTGTTCGTATTCACCCTGTTTTTGTCCGTTTTTTTGTGTTTTCGTTTTAAGTTTTGATCATGTTGTTTATTTTGTTTCTGTGATCGTTGATACTCGCCTTGTTCTTTGTCTGTGTTTGTTGCGTTTTTGAGACAGTTGTTTTGATTATTCGTTTTAGGGTTTTGGGTTAAGACTTAAAAATTTGAAAATTTGATTTTTTTTCTAGTTGGTTACTAAAATTGATGAACATCTAACTTTGTAATGAAGGAAATTACAAGTTGAATAAAACAGTTTTTGGATAGGGTTTGTATTTTGTTGTTGTTTAGTTTGTGATTAAAACTAAACTTGCTGAAATATGCAGGATGGAACACAACATCACATAATACTGCATCACGGTGGTGATTTAGTGCGAAATGAGAATCGGAGGCTGCAATACGTTGGCGGTGAATTCTGTGTGTGGTAAAAGATAGATGTCGATCAGTTGTGTTTGTGGGACATAGAGAAGATGGTGAAGAGTTGCAAAAGCTACTTCAAGGTATCTAAACTAGGGTACATGAAGCCGTATGAGGGTGTTGCAAATGATCTGAACATCTGCTTGCATCCATTGACAACTGATCAACATGTTTTGGATATGGTGCAAGCTACAAGGGCTAATGAGAATGAAGTCGAAATATATGCACAACATTTGGTAGATAGTGATGTTTTGGATAGTGATGACTTAATCGACTCAGCTTACTAAATTCATGGAGTTTATACCAACTCCCGGATTTCCAAAGAAGTGATGCTTCCTGGAGTTTAATAGATGTTTTGGATTCGTAATATTTAGGCTTATTTGAATTATGCCTCATAGTTGGGTTTCTTTTTACTTAACTTGCCGTTTAAGACTTGTGACTTGTTAATGCCTCATAGTTGGGTTGCTTTTGCCTACGTGATTTCTCAGACTTATGACCTATGACTTATGCCTATGTAATATTTCAGTTTCAATTTGTGTGCTCTGCCTTTTTTAGTTTATTTTATACACATATGTTTCAAGGATCAATTTGATATTTGATTAAACAATTCAGGGACTTATTTGATGGTTTTTTATATAACGTAGGGGATCTATTTGATAGATTTGATGGCAATATTATTATAGAAAGATTACATTTCTCAATCATCTTCAACCTCTTTTCATTAGTTAAACCAACCTTTGGCAGACGGCATACATAGAATGGCCTTCGTGGGTTTTTTGAAATATTGGATTTTCTAACAACACAAATTGTAGGACACCAACATTCAAGCACTCTCACAACACCATTAAACTTGGAGCTTGAAGTTGAAGCTTGACTTTCATAACCGTTTTTCCCATATTCCCACCCCCCATCATTTCAGATTCAATTTCAATAGTTTTGCTTCATGAAATTTTGAGGATTTTGGCTTTCAGATTCAATACGAAAAAAATTAGGGTTTGAATTTTTTTGAATTGGGGCAGAACTGAACCACTTATTACTGGAGGAAATTTTCGTGATTATAGAGTGTAGATTGCAAATTGTGTAATTAGGGTTCCAATTTTATACAATTGAGGAAGAAAGAGTTGTTGGGGAAGAAAGAGTTGTTTGGGAAGAAAGCCAAAACATTTTCTGCAAATCAATCAATTTAGTCCTTCGAAATGTTTGTTATTTTTGGCCAAATTAGTCCCTGCCTACGTGTCGTCTGACATGTGAGAGGTTAACGGTCACGTCAGCCCCGTTAACGCTCCGTTTGAACAGAAGTACTAACTTGATTGACATTTAACAAATTCAGGGATTAAATTGATATTTTGTATAATTGAGAGACGAAGTTGACTGACCCGTGAAAATTCAGGGACGAAGTTGATGATTCACTCCAACTTTCAATTACCTTATTAAAGGACTCTTATTGGTTTTAATTTTTTATTCTTCCTATATAAAACCAAAAAAGTAATATCCACACATTAATTAAATACGGTTACGTTTATTTAATAATAAATACTTTATGGAAAATTAGTCAAAAAAACATACTTTGTGAAAAAATTATTTTGTTGATACTATTATAATTCAATAAAATCATATATAAAATTCATAACATGTCAATTATTTAGAAAATATTTTTCATTTATGATTATATCACATATTTAATCTTATTATAATCTATTTTTAGTGTGTAATTTAGGTAATAATATATTTAATTGGGATAAGACCATGTGTAATTTAGGTAATACTATGGTAACCTAAAATTTTTTCTCACATGGTAATAAATTATTTTTGGGTGTTAATCAGATATCATCTGTGTGTAACTGTCAGAACTACTATTTCATGTAGGCAGTGCTACAATGAATAATAAAAGAGGAGTGTTATTTTTTTTTATGTGTAAAAGATGAGTCCTATTTGAACAGCCATTTGGTTTGACAACTTATGGGACAATCATAATTTACAAAGAGAAATGTGTATTTGCACGAAAACCAAAACAAAAGAGAGATAAAGTAAAAAAATAACATGAGTATGAGAGAGAAAATTGTCACAAAATGGATGTTCAAATATCATTTCTTAAAACAAAACTCTTACCCCAAAAGAATTAATAGCACCATGCTCTCAAGGCTGGATTCAAACTAAAATACTTTATGATTAAACCGGAAGAGATCGCTTATTATCTCATTCAATTGTCATAGAGTCCTCTAAGGTAGTACTATTATTATAAAATAAGCTAAGTACGATTTTTCTCAGAATAAATTTGATATAATTTCATTTTTTATCTATAGAACAAGATTGCAAAGACTTTCGCTTGTTACTAACAGACGAAGTTGCCAGTATCATATAAAACTCACACATACAATTTTGAGGATCACGTTTAAATCCGAATGAAAGTGTTGAGCCTAACAATATCAATATTGTCACTAAAATTAGACTTTACAAATTCTAACTCATCATTATATTTGCTTCTCTTTTTAAAAAACTATACATAATTAATGTATCGAGTAAATTACACTCCCCTCCCCTCAAAGATGCTTGAGTTGCACTCTCCTCCCCTCTTATATTAAAATATACACTCCCCTCCCCTTTTATTCAAAACATATTAGAATACTTTTCACTCCCCTCCCTTAAGAGAAGCTTGAATTACATTCTCCTCCCCTCTTATGTTAAAATCTACACCTTACTCCCTCAATATTATTTTTTTATTTCTAACAAGATAGCAAAATAATAATAATTTAACACACTTCGAAAAAATAGTATTACGGGTCTATTTTAATATAATAAAAAATTGAATACATATTTTTCGCTATTTTTTATTCACAATTTCATTAACGTGTAGTTATAAACCCTATTATAAAATATGAAATAATCCAAAATAAAATTAAAATATGTGAAAAATTACTAAAGACAATAAAGCATGGTTATTTAAAAGTTAATTTTATACTTTAAAATATAAAATCAATAGAAAAATATTTAAATTTAATTATCATTGACATTTAAATTATAAATAAATGAATTAATTTTTCTTAAATGGTGGTTCAAAATTAATATATATCATAAAAATATTTATTTATGTTAAAATAGATTAAATTGTAGTGCATATTTAATTATTAAGGGAGGGAGTTGTAATTCAAGCAATATCTTATAAGGGAGGGGAGTATAAATTTTACTTTTCAAGGAAGGAGAGTAAATATTTTAACATAAGAGGGGGAGAAGAGTGTAATTCATGCATCTTTGAGGGGAAGGGAGTGTAATTTACTCTAATGTATCTCTTATTTGTCTTATGATAAAAAATTGAATATAATTTGGTTTATAATTCAAAAAGAAAATGATAAAATGGAAATATTTGAACAACTTTAATGTATTTATGAATTTAATTATAACTTATGATTTAACCCAAATATTCCATTTAGTTTATGATATTCATAGTAAGATATTTTAGCCTCTTCAAAAAAAAAAAAAGATAATCTTTTGGGTTTTGCTAACCGGTATCCCTGTGACACTGGTTAAGAAACTAAAAATAGAAAGAAAAGACAAAATTTGCATTGAAAATAACATTTTTTCAACTTTCAAAAAATAGAATACACAATTTTTAAAGTAATATTTTCTTTTATAATTTCTTAACAAGTGTCCCAGGACATTTGTTAGCATTTTCCTAATAGAGTTAAACTTTTTTTAGGAAATATTAAGAGATGGGATCCTCTCAAAGAAAAGAAAAAACAAAACTTTCTTTCAAAAAAGGATCTCTCCAAAAATAATAATTAAAAGTTAGGATATGTTACATCTATACTATACATAAAGAAAATAGATCGTTTTGATTTTTTTGGGTTGACTTTTTCTTTTTTCAAAATTATCCTCAACTTTTGATATAAATGACACATAAAACAAATAAATACGAATGTGACAAAAAAATCAAATAGATAAGAATAAACTCAAATATCAAAAAAAGTAGCAAACTGTTCACAAAAATATCACGACCAGTAACTAAGAATTACGCTTACCCACTAACCGTGTTTTCTGTTACTATACAGTAATCCTTTTAAAAAAAGGGTTTTTTCTACATCACGAAACTATCTATACTATATATAAAGAGAATAAGGAATTTTAAGATGACTTTTTTTTGTCATATCAATTATATCCATAAACAATTTTTTTTTTGTTGTTATTAAAAAAGATAGGAGTTATTGCTATATTTGTAATATTATTGTTGTTATTGAAAAAGATCAATATGGTTTGTTGAGTTTGTTACATTTGAAAGTCATAAATATTTATTTTTATAATTTTTTAATTTATATATATTTTTTTGTATAAAATACCGTTGGTAATTTACAGTTTTACACACAACTTTTTTATAAATTATCTTTGATAATCTGCACGCGTTACTGCCATTTTTCGCTAGTATGAAATAATTTTAAATAATATAGTAGATCGATATTTATTTTTATTATGAGTTAACTTTTTTTAAGATACTTTAATAAATGTTAAAAAATCGAGATTAGTATTATATAAAATACCGCTATTCATCCCTATTATAAAAAAATGTATTGCTAACCAGTCCCCCGGGACAATGGTTAATGAATATGCAAATAAAAATTTTGTCTTGGAAATATAAGATGTTATTTTTAACCAAATAATTATTACACAACTTTTTTATAAAAATTTACTTATTTTGTATGCTTAACCATTGCCCTTGGGGCACTGGTGAACATTCTTCTTATAGAAAATACTCTCATCCATTTCTCATCAACATTAAAAAAACAATTAAAGTTTTATTAAATTGAGATTAGTATTTGCAATATTAGACTATAATCTACTCCTAATCCAACATTGATTTCATAAAAAAAAATCCTTGCATCATTAACTATACTTTTTAGATTTTAAAGATTAACAATAAAGACAGTGTGACAGCACAAATTAGGATTGTGAAACATAAAACAACTTACAAGCATGCTACAAGAACAAAGACACAAATTGCAAAATTTGAGATATCTAAAATGAAAATGCATAAACTCGAGGCTTTAAATAGTCAGATGCAAACCACATCAAAATAACTCGGATGTTAAGGCGAGCTTTACTCATATTGATAGACATATTACATAATATATACAAAGACTATATTCAAACCTCAAACATCCTACTTATTCATTACTATATTCAAACCTCAAGCATCCTAGTTATTAAAGACAAATTTTTAACCAATAGGCTACTTACCAAAACAATAGTCTGACTCAAACTTATCTCGCTAATATAAATTGATAAATGATATTTGTACAACTATTTTGTGACAACTTTTGTACTACTCTCTCGTACTCACATTATGTTTTTATTCTTTTTTTTTCTTTTTTCTCTCTATTGATTTTAATTAATAAGAAGAAAGAAAAAGAAGATTGTAATAAAATTTATCACCATTGCAAATATCATTATATTTGTACAACCATTTTTTAACAACTTTCTCTCTCATAATCACATTATGTTTTTATTTTCCCTTTCTATTGCTTTAGGTTTTGTGTCAATACTTCATTTTCTTTGTAAATAAATGGTTGTCCAATAAGTTGTCATACAAATAATTGTTCAAATAACACAACTCATTCATTTATGTGTTTACAGCCATGGTCTAAATAACCATCTCCCAAGAAAAACAAAAGCGAAGAGAAAGAAATATATTAACACAAATGATGGATAAGGCAATACATACAACATATATAAACAACAACATAGTTACAAATAAGTTAGGAAACATGAAGGTTGAACATTCAAAATTTCAATGCTATAGCATCAAACCTCATAACCAGGATTTACTTTTTGTTGTACGTCTCCATAACTTTCCAACTCCTCCATGTCTTCCAAACTCCCTAAAAAGAGAGGAAGTCTTTGGTGCAGTTTAACTGGTTGAAGAGAAAGAATCCTACTTTTTCCATCGGATCCTCTCCCACCAGCTTGCTCCACGATGAAACTAAGAGGGTTTGCTTCATAAACAAGACGAAGATGGTCCCTCGGATTCATTGCCACACCCCCATACAACAAAGTTCGATGGAGATCAGCCACTAGAGAGCATATATACCTTGCAGAGTACTTCTTAGGATATCTACCTTTTCCTTGTCTCACAGTATCAATATATTTCCTTAAGCCTTCAGGCCAATCAAAATATCTTGCATCATTCACAGAATATATTTGCCCTGAGTAACAAAACAAGAGAGCAGTCAACAACATAAACTTAGGGACTGTTTAGGATGGACTTATTTGAACTTATCCTTAGACATGAACATTTGTGAGTTGTGAAACTGTTTGGTAGAGTTTATGGAAACAAATTTTGACATGTCCATAAGTTGTTTTCAGTGGAAACAACTTTGACATGTCTATACCCTGTTTTCAGTTTATTTTTATAAGCTCTTCAGGATAGTTTATGAAAACAATTTATTGTTTATACAAAAATAGTTTGACTTTATTTTATCTTTTGTTATAGAAATAGCTTATACATAAGCATTTATATGATAAGCGCTTGTGCTACAAGTGCTTAGTTAAGCTATTTATCAAAACAGGGCCTTAAATTATAAGCATTAATGTCTACATTAAGTAAGAAAACAATGAAAATAACCAACCAAAGAAAATTAGCCTTACGTAAGATGCTTCCAACATTTGATAATATAACAGAAGATAGGAGTTATAAAATATCTATCAAATTAGGAAAGTTGATATTAGATCTGCAAATATTTGTGTATATGTCATAATTAATGTGCATATGTTACCACGAGGAGGAATTTTAATGCTTGGATTTGTCAGAATGAAGTCTCCTGTTGAACGGTCGAGAGTGAATGCATGTGTCCCAGAGCCAAAGGTAATGCAGAGTATAGTTGCAGATGAATATAAAACATATCCAGAAGCTATCAGCCTATTTCCACTTTGGAGTGAATTCAGCAAAGCCTTCTCCTTTGTGGGCTGATCATCTAGCTCCTCAAGGCGTTTATAAATACCGAAAATTGTACCAGTTGGTATGGATGCATCAATATTTCGAGAACCGTCTAGGGGATCTGTCACGACCACATATGGACCATCATCACTTATCCAAGTTGGTGTATCATTTTCTTCAGAAGCCATGACAGCAACTTTTCCAGATTTTTGAAGTGATGACAAGATAATTTCATTCTGCAATAATGCATGGTGGGGATAATTCATGACTCAGATTCTCTTTTTCCTTGAACAAAGGGTTTTGTTAAGAAAGTAATTTACACATCCTTTTATAGACATAATGGCTAGAAGAATTAATATATGACAGTAAACATTCAATACTAGTATATGGTAAATCAGTAATGGGTTTAAAAATAAGACCAATTCTGATATAAGATCAAAATTATTAGCCCTACAATCCATTTAACAACATTAATAGAACAGTTTGTCATAATGGAAATATAGGTTATATATCTCATGCAAGACTTACATACATAGATTTGAGTCAAGACTATATTGCCTTCAACACATTCTAACATAAGATAGACTTGAGTCAAGAGTATACAACCTTCAACACACTCTAACATAAGAGTCTCTAAGGATTTATAAGTAGATATATCACTATCAGCAGTCAAAAGAAATTCTCATGATGGTGTTCTACAACTTAATATAAGGCTAGCTTACATTAATTTTCCATGAGTGGTCCAACTGATGCACATATAGAAACAGGCATGAAATGAAACCCTCTTCTCAAAATTTTGAAGACCCTTGAGGCTTAATTGGTAAGTTATATGAAAACACAAGGAAGACAAAAAATCATTCTTTTTAACTTCAAATATTGTACTTTCATCTCATGGTCACCTCAACTTGGATGGCTTATTTTCTATTAGGTTTAAATATCGGGTCTAACTAATCCAAACCAATTCGTAAAGCGACGAGTTTCACCTTGTTGGATGACTCGAATGGATAGACTCTAACGCTATAAAATGTTTTTATATTTGACTCTAAAGCCGACCTAGATGACTTATTTTCTAATAGGTTTTAATGTCGGGTCAAACTCATCTCTACAAAACCAACTTATTACATAGATAATTTGGTGGATGACATGAATATATAGACTCTAATGCTATAGTTGACCTAATTCATGCTTACAAAACCGACTTTTAAAGAGTTTTTTATACCTAATTTATGCTATATTGAGTTTTCCCCAATAATGTGACCCATTTTGTCATAATTCCCAATTAACAACACACAAACACAACAGAAAAATATGACACAACTAACCAAGACAATCAAAAAGGAAAAAACATCAACCAAACTCATGAAATTCAAGAGAGAAGAAAAACGCACCGATATAATATCAAGAGGCTTTGGAGCATCCCTATCATCAGAACCACTACTTGGCATATCAATGGTATAATTGAAAGGAGAAGCTATAAGAGCTGCAATCCTTTTACAAGCATGCTGTATATGATCAATCAAAATCACCAAATCATCATTCACACCAATTCCACCTCCCTTACCCATGTACTCCAACAATGTAACAACAGACCCATCATCACTTGCTACTGTTGATGAAGATGAAGAAGTACTTAAGGCTGATAGTGGTTTTACACGTGTTCTGAACTCAGAAACTGAAGCCATTGTTGGAATGTAGAAAAGGGTTGGAGTTTTTGGTAGGAAAGTTTGAGGCTTTGGTCGGAAGGTAAGGAGTAGATGGAAGGGTGTTGTTGTTGTTGCTGACTGCATAGTGTCAAAACTTATCCAAGTTTCAGCAAAATTTGGGGACACATTTTCGGGAGTTGCTGAAATACAACATGGATACCAAAATTTTTAAGGTTACACATTCCTTAAATATTTTAAAAAAGGAAATAATTAATAATTTATTTTATGTTTTAATGTGTTCACCTCGCACTTATCTCATAAATGTGTGCAGCTCTTAAAATATCTTTAACCTGATAATTACTCAAAGCCACATGAATAAAAAAAATGGAACGGAATCAAAGTTACGTCTTCAACATTTTTTCCTTATTTTAATCGAAAAAATATTAAATTAACTTGTAAAGTTAGATAGTGACTTAGGTGGACAAATCTCATGACTCACGGATGTAACATTATCTAATTGCTATATGATTTTGGTGTGACACTGAAATTAAATAACACGTATTATTTCCTTCTCATCTCTGGGCGAGAAGTAAGTGAAAACAAACGAAGATGGTGTCACATACAGTTGAACTTTTAAAGAACGAGATTCCTCTAGAGCAAGAGTCAGTGGTTTTAGCTGAAGACACTGTAAATGGTCTTATTCTTGTCGATATCATAAATGGCTTCTGCACAGTTGGTGCTGGAAATCTGGTATCTTTCTACATAACTTGTTTAAATTCTTTTTTCATTCACTAGGAGACTTTGATCCTCTAAAGTAAGTATCTAAACCTGATCTAATAGTCCTACGTGCCACTGCACCGTGCAACAGCCGTAGAAGACTATACGCTTGTTTTCATCAACTGTATAGTAGTATGGTGTGTTTGCTTACTCCTTTTATATTATATATTTTTTCCTTCTTCATCCACTAAAGGGTTAGTCTTTATAAATTTCATGCTTAAACACTTGAAGTGGATGAAACTAAAGCCTTAAGAGATGAATTATATATATTTTCAGGCACCAAGAGAGTCCAATAGGCAAATTTCAGAAATGATCAATGAATCAGCAAGGCTAGCTAGACTATTCTGTGAGAAGAAATTGCCAATTATGGTTTTCCTTGATTCTCACCAGCCTAACAAGCCAGAGGACCCTTACCCCCCTCACTGTATTGCTGGGACTGATGAATCAAATTTAGTTCCAGGTTTAATTAGCATTTATTGACATTTTTTAAAAAAATTTATATATATTTTCACTACTACTATTTTTTTTAACTACTGTCTTGTATTTTAATAATTGTGGAATTGTAGCCTTGAGATGGCTAGAGAATGAAACCAATGTAACAATCAGACGTAAGGATTGTTTTGATGGATATGTTGGCTCAATGGAAGAAGATGGTTCAAATGTTTTTGTAGATTGGGTGAAGAAGAATAAGATCAAAACTGTGAGTATATATGTTTAATTTCCAACTTTAGTGTTACGGTTAATTGTGATCTTCTAAATTCTAATACTATTACGTATCATCTTTAATATCTAACTAAAATCAGGAATTAATTTGTTTACTTATGGGTAATTGGCGAATTGAAGATGGTGGTGGTAGGTGTATGCACAGATATTTGTGTTCTGGATTTTGTATGCTCTACAATGTCAGCTAAAAACCGTGGTTTTCTGAAGCCACTGGAAAATGTGGTGGTATATTCAAATGCATGTGCTACTTTCAATGTCCCTCTTGAAGTAGCCACAAATAACAAAGGAGCTTTAGCCCATCCTCAGGTACATGCATGTGTTACAATTACAAACTGTTAATTTGCTTGGATTTTTTTTCCTTTCTGTTTTTTTAGTAAAAATCTATTGCTTTCTTCATTTGTTATACAATTTTTGTAAAAACAGAAATAAAAATGTGATCCTGTTTTAATTATAAATTTTAAAAGTAAAACAGAAAATATTTCCTCTCAACACACATGTTTTCAAACTGTGTGCTGAACATCTTTACTCCAAAAGTAATATGCTAAATAATGCATTTTTTTTGCAGGAATTTATGCATCATGTAGGTCTGTATATGGCCAAAGAACGTGGAGCCAAGATAGCAAAGGAAGTGCTGTTTGATGCAGCAGAGAAGATATAACCATGTTATGTGGTGTAGCCCTTCTAAATAAAACTCTCTTAAGATACTGATGAAGGTTTGGTTTGGTATAAATAAGAAGCAAATGGTCGTAGATGACATACCATCATGCATGTAAAGTATAAGCAGGATCCTTAGTCCCTCCCACTCCCCATGGCTTTTAACTAAGACGTATGTACGTATTGTGAAAATCTAAATTTCTGCCGTAGAATGCATATTCACAAGACGGATGTATCACAATTGGTTAGTACTACAGTACAACATAAATAAAGAACTCTTTCATTAGAAGTTATTATTATCCCAATACATTTTATTGCCCCTCAATACACACGTGCGCGCACACACTCCCTCTAGTCCTAAAAAGAAATGGTTGTTCAAATGGTTGTCACATAAATAGTTGTTCAAATAATACACATCTATTAAAAAATGGAGTACACACATATATGACAAAACACCCTGCTTTTATAGGCAAATTCACTTTCAAAGACCCTTTTCCAAGGGTTAACTAACAACCATAATTTTTTTTGAAAGGAAATAACAACCGTAATTTTCTTTTCCTTTTTGTACATCACTAAATTATACATGAATTTTTAAATTCAGCCAGACCACTGTCAAAATCCATTTTAATTAATTCTCAATAGGCTTTGCTCATTGTCAAATTAATTGAGACGGTAGGGTTGATAAAAAAAATAAAGCAAACTCATTTTATAAAAAAAAGAATCTGATGTTTGCCTTAAAAATAAGCAATAGGCATTAAACCAACGAATATGATGGGAAGACGACGGAATAATTTTCTTGTGATATTAGACGACTTAAAAAGGAATTAATAAGTGACATTTGGAGGACGTGAATTTAAAGCTATATGTTCCTTTCTAAAAATATTATTAACTTTCTCTTTTCCTCTATAACTCAGCCTCCCAAACAGGATGAACTTTCACCCTATTTTTCTTCCATCACCACCACCACCACCACCACCACATAATTTCTATTTTTTTATCCATTCCATACCATATTTTTAAGCAGGTCTCAATAAATTCAATATAACAAGGCTTAAGCTAACTGGGTATATACACTCCCAAGTTCATTCGTTGAAGGTAAGACTAGAATTGAGAAGAACCACAACGGTTTTGTCATATCCCACAGTGGCATGATGAAATAATGCTACCTGTAATGAAATTTTTTATTCATCCTAACAGAAAGAACAAATGAAACCCTGTACACATTAGGCTAAGTATGATTACGTAGTTATGATAAATGGATATGACATACAAGAAAATTTGGACCACTATACAAATTTATGAAGGATGCCATGTGAACACTACAACACCTCCTACAATACGTAGAATGGAGAGACTAATACATAGTGCTTTAATGCTGATATTATGAATCCCCCTTCATAATAAAGTCAAGCTACGACAATCAAGCTTAAGTGTACAGGGTTATTTTACACTGTACACTTACACAAGCAGCCCAATGCTCAAAATCTATGCTGCCTGGCAGAAAGCTATTTTACACTGTACGTAAGAGAGACACAAACATAAAAGGCAAACATCAGAGAAAAATGTTCATCGAAAAAAACCATAAAACAGCCACTACATGGTTAAATAAAGGATATTATTCATAAATGCTATCAGGGGAAACAAGTTTTACACATGCATTCAATCATATTTTACAATGTAACAGATTTTAACAAGTAAAATATTACTAAAATAAGATCAGATGCATCTATAAAACTTGTTTCCATGGCCGGCACGTATAATTAGTAAACACTAAAATTGAACACTGAATACCTTAAACAGAAAAGCCTGCAGTGATGGATAATATCTTTCACTGAAGCATCACAACTTAGCATTCCTCGAAACCTGGAACCAACAGAAAACAGCAACAATCATAAACCATATACATTAATAAAGATTGCAACTTGAAGTCTTTATAAAATAAACTAATAGGAAAAGTGGAGACACTTCATGACAATTCCACTTAAACAAAAACAGAAAGATACAGAACAGATAGACAACCATAGCACTTAACAACAAGCGGAAGGAAAACTTCTGTTGCTTATAAACGAATCTTTGCTTTCTTTACTAAAAGGTTTCGCTAAAAGTAATACGATTTTGGTCTTTCATTATACTGGGAAAAGGGGAGATGATAGAATAATAAATTATATGGGAAAATGTGAATTATGTTTGATGTTACAATCCTTATTTTATACTAATACCAGACTCATAATCTTAATTGAACAAGGAATCAAATCATGATATATACAAAATATGGAACCTAATTCGAAAAAATAATACATTTGGGATAAATTGTTCAATTAAATGCTTATTTAATAAGTACTTATTATATAACAGTTTACGTCATAACTTCTCATGTTAAGTAGGCTATTTGTATTTGCAGATACACATCGAAAAACTATTTGCATGATCAACAATAGTTGTCACTATAACCAAAGAATTTGGGGTAAATGGAAATTGAAGTGAGAACAAGGATATGCTCTACACAAGCTGTTTCTATAAAAATATCTTGGATAGCCTATCACTAAACAAACAAAGGGCATATCACAGAGACACAAACTATTCTTATGTTTTTCCAAACACTTACCCAAGCACTAATATCTGAGATAAGCCAAATTTAGCTCTACACAAATTCTTCCAAACACTCCCTTATACAATTTATATAAGTTTTCCCAACCACTTACCCAAGTACTCATGTCATGAGGTAAGTTCAAATAATCTGTAAAGAAATTCTTCCAAACACTCCCTTATACTAATACTGGACTTCCACAAGGAAACAAATCATGATACATAAGTAAATGTGAAAACGAATCTTATACATAAGGACAATGGCCAATTTCTAAGAGATAATCTAAGATACAACATTTATGATAGAGTATTGAGATAATGAGATGTTTTCAGGCAGGTTTGTATTAGGTAAGGATCAAACTTAACAGGTTTGTATGCAACCTATCGAGTCTATGTTAATAACTTTACAGACACATCAACAATATAGAGAAAGTCATCCCAACTATGTTGGCGCCACTCCCACCAACAATCATCCGATAAAGAAAAATGTGTGCACAACAAATTTTGGAATTAAGGTGTAGATTTGTTTTCCTTTACTATTGTAACAAATTTGTTACCATAATTACTGTAGTTAGAAGGTGATTGTGTACAATATTTATTTCATGATTCTATATCCTTGGAACTTCCACACTAGAATCCTAATTCCTAGCCACCTTCATTGTGGTAAACCCCAATTTACCTTCATTGTAGTTTTAGGTTACCTTCAGTCGGAGTGCCTTCATAGAACTTCTTTTTCTATCTCCTGTGAGACTTATTGGATAAAGATCACACTTGTTGACCTTAAATCAGGTACGAAGAACTCAAGAGGCTATTGTATGGTGATAAATTTGTTACTAACTTATCATGCAATCCAAATCGACATGATAGGTCAAAGCACATAGAAATAAACAAACATTTCATCAAGAAAAAGTTCAACAACAGTTTTGCAATTACGACGTTTTCCCAAAGAGTGGTTTCATGATCTCAATTGTAAGCTAAAAATGATAAATATTCATTCATCGGTTTGAGAGTGTATTAAGGCAATTAACAAAAAAGAAACCATTATTAGTTTTGTAACATATGTGCTATATTATAATTGTTGTACTTAAGAGTTGATTGTTACAATCATAATTATCTAAATTTATTTTCATGTAACTCTTTAATTACAATAGATTTGATAGAGCCTATATGTTTGTATCGATTTCTGTAATTGAAAAAGATAATTACAACTCAGATTCTCCTCTTTATTATTTCTTTGAGTGTGATGTGGAATTCTTTTAGGGAAACAAAAAGCTCTTAACTACTACTACAGTTCGATTAGGAAAATGCAGAAGATATTCTCCATATTCAAACCATACGAAGTAATGTCCTACATCATGTTCTATCAAGGACATCTCCTTAAAGTAATGTCCCCAAACTCAAACTAGTTATCAACTCAAAAAAGAAAACAATTCACACGATAGTCCATCTTGGAACAACTTAAAATTGAATAAACAAAAATTATATTATTAATTTTCTGTTACAAGGAAACTTAATATTTATATACATTTATCAATTTGGAAAGGACTAAGTGAGGAATATAGAATACCATTAGCTAATGTGAATAGCTGTATATAACCCATATTTTTACGAGGCCACCTGATGGGGAGGTTCAACCAGAAACTTGTGACAAAGTACGGGTCATGCAAACTATAGATTCCTTCTGTTCTTAATAATTAAATTCTTACACATTTCATTACTTCCTCTCATGTTTCCTTTTCAAAGTTTGTTTCCTGTGCTTCTCATTAAGCCCGTTCAATGGTTTTTGTTCGAGCAACCAGATGAGTCCATGCACAAATTAATGCTAGGACATGAAACATCTAATTACAGGACAAAACAAGCACTAAATGAACAATACGAGAAGCTTAATGCATGTTAACATGTTTGCACCAAATTCTAAGACAGAAAAGAATTCATATGGAAAAAAGAGAAGAAACAAATAACTTCTTTTAAAATTGGCGAAGGGAGAAATTATTATTAATTAAAGTGGCACTCTGACCAGTTTACTACTGTCCTCGGGGGGATTTGAATTCCGTCCTTTAAGCTGTAAGCTGACATCGCATGGACAAATAACTGGTTCACATTAAACCAGCTCAAGTCACATCTGTTGTTTTGAACCCACCCTAAGTCAACCATGTAAACTCCTCTTTTTTGGTAAACTTCTGACTTTATTAGCAATTTTACGATTCTACAATTCTAAGTTGGTTTGGCCTAAAATGTAAATTTTATATCATTAGTTTGTTTGCTTAATTATTTATGAGGTGCGATATGTGTGTGTGTGCGCCTTAAAATGTAATCTTACGTTTTCAATATTATTTTTTGAACAAAACTTAGGTACAATTCCTTAAGTGCTTTTCGTATGGTTCTTAACTAAAAATACAACTTTTTTGGAGATAACGAACTTTGAGAGAATTATGGATTTAAGAAAATCATGATGAATTTAGTTAAGAACCATACGAAAAGCACCTAAGGAATTGTACCTAAGTTTTTTCCTTATTTTTTTTCTACTTATTTTTAAACCAGCCATAACTTTAGTGCTAAAATTTCATGATAACTATTTATCCACTTAAAAATACTTATGATTTAAGATGGAGCTGGAATGTTGAACTATCGTTGTTTGAATGAGGTTATATTATGTATATATGTCACGCATAGGTTTTTCAATATTATTTCTAATATTTGGTAAAAACTCACTAGTTTTACGAATCGATTCTACGAGTCGATTTGAGTCTACGACTACGTAGGATCCACAGGTTTACCTAGAATTTCGAGTTTGGCAACCTTACACTTGGACCCATCAATTATCTGGCTTTACATTTGGCCATCTCAATAGACCATACCTTTTAGGAAACTGCGTGCTAAACACTTAAATAAAGTCATTAAAAATATCCCAAAATTAGAGATGCAAAAAGGTTATGCTAGGCTATGCATAAGTTGGACAGGTCACTTTATAAAACGCTGGTCTTTGCATGTATAAAAATAATAGATGAGCTGGCGAATAAAGCTATAAGGCCTTTTTTTAAGAGAACTTACACTAAAATCTGAAGAAAGAATTTACAAGTCTCTGATAGTATGGACAACGAAATCCTACTGTTGAAGCCTAAGCCGATTGAAGAAGACCAAAAAATGATACTCAGGAGCCCAATACACAAATCCAACAACAGGCCCTGCTTTTATGTGCTGCAAAAAATTGACAAAAGGTAAGACACTATTATAAAAAATTGCACCGAAGTAAAGGTGGAATTACAACAGCAAAGGCTAAATAATTAGACCGAGCTCGGGAATAAAAACCTTTCCATCAAGAATCACCAGTTCACCGTCAACCCATCGAGGATTCTGAAACCCTGGCTCTGCCAATCTTCCTTCACCTTTATAGCGAGCAATCTGAAAAATTAATAATATCAAATAAGATTACAGAACAAAAATAATTTTGTATTCTTTAATGTGAATTGATGACAATTTAATAAAAAATTTGGAGGGAGTAGAGAATGGAGATAGCAAGGAAACAAAAATAGGAAATCCTGCAAAATATAAAATAAAATCATACCACTCCAAATTCTTCAGGAATTATGCCTTTATGTGGAAGTTGGTACCCCTTTCCAACTTTTGCACGAAATGCCACCTAAGGGGATCAAGGAACATGATTAATGAGATTTATGATTAATAGTGCACAATGCAAAAATCGGCTTCCAAAAGAGACCACACATTTCACACACAAAAATACAAGAAATATCATAGGTTCCATTGAAATTGGTCAAAACCACATCATATCTGACTGTTTCCAAAGAAATAACTATTCACTTCTAACAGAACACATTGAGAATCTTCCCCAATCTAGTAAGAAGCTTAAAATTTTGGTTATCATATAACAAAAACAAAAGAACAATAATGATAGTTTTTAAAGTTTAAGATGTTTAACTACTTCACAAGACAAACAAGTTGAAAGGCTGGGCAGCAGAACATGTAATAAAGTATCAACCATATGCCAGTACTTATTATTACATATAAAGCTTTTGAATGTAATAGAAACACACATTATATTCATGTCATGGAACACCCAAAATTTATGCATGGGATGCACTTAATAGAAACTGAAACCGCCATTGATGAAGCTTGGAGAAGTTAGTTACAGAGTTTGTTAGGGATAAGAGAGAGAGAGAGAAAGTGAGGAAAATTGTATTTTGTATTATATTTAGAATCTCAGAGATACAAGTATATATAGCTGAATATAAGCTACTAGAGATATGTGACACATGTCACAATCTGATAGGCTAGATCTTAAGACTAATGAAGCTATGTTACTTAACTATTACGAGCTTAGAATCTATACTCTAATATTCCCCCCTCAAACTGATGGGGTCTGAGATCCTTAGTTTGTCTCTAAGTTCCAAAAACCTAGAAGCAGAGAGTGGCTTAGTGAGAATGTCTGCCCACTGATATTGTGCTGGTATATGGGAGACTATCAAGTCCTTGTTGATGACCTTTTCCCTGACAAAGAAAATATTCAGTTCCATATGCTTTGTTCTTGAATGAAGAACAGGGTTATGAGCCAGGGACACAGTGCTTAAGTTGTCACAGAATATTTGAGGGACCTTAGTAGGAACTCTTAGCTCTTTAAGAAGAGACTGCACCCATAAAACTTCTGCAGAAGCCTGAGCCAAACTCCTGTACTCTGCTTCAGCACTGGATCTAGAAACCAGTGTTTGTTTCTTTGCCCACCAAGAGATGAGATTTGGCCCTAAAAAGATGCAGGCACCAGATGTGCTTCTCCTATCATCTGGGTCAGAAGCCCAGTCAGCATCACAAAAGGCTGTGAGAGAGAAAGGTTCATGCATTGGGGCAGAGTTGAGCAGAAGACCATGATGAATGGTACCTTGTAAATATCTAAGAATCCTTTTTACAGCTTTCCAGTGGTCCTCAAGAGGTGCAGAGAGAAACTGACGAACTTTGTTGACTGAGTAAGAGACTTCTGGTCTGGTAACAGTTACATATTGTAATCCACCCACAATTGACCTGAAGAAAGAAGGGTCAGATACATGATTTGAGCCATATTTTGACAATTTTGTGCTAGAGGCCATAGGAGAAGCAATTCCATTTGCATTTGCCATGTTAGCTTTTACTAATAAGTCTTGTACATATTTAGTCTGAGATAGGAGAAGAGCTCCAGTTTCTGAATGATGCACCTCAATGCCTAGGAAATAATCAAGTTTGCCAAGATCCTTTAGAGAAAATTCAGAATCCAACTTCTTGACCAGTTGTTGAATTAGAGATGTAGAGCTGCCAGTGATGATTATATCATCAACATAGACCAGAATGAAGGTACTGTGTTGATTAGCATGCAGTGTAAACAAGGACGGGTCACACTTACTAGGACAGAACCTCATCTTAAGTAAAGTGGATTTTAGCCTTTCAAACCAGGCCCTTGGGGCTTGTTTTAGTCCATACAATGCTTTGTGCAATCTGCAAACCAGAGAAGGGTCAGCTGTTTCAAAGCCAGGTGGTTGAGTCATGTACACCTCTTCTTCTGGATAGCCATTCAAGAAGGCATTATTCACATCCAGTTGTTGGATACACCATTTGTTTGTGACTGCTAGTGTCAGCACAGTTCTCACAGTAACAGGCTTTACAACTGGTGAGAAGGTTTCTTTGTAGTCAAATCCTGGCATTTGGTGAAACCCCTTTGTCACTAACCTTGCCTTGTATTTATTTATACTACCATCAGGGTTTTGTTTTACTCTAAACACCCATTTACACCCCACAGCTTTTCTGTTAGCAGGTAGAGGGACAAGAGTCCAGGTATTGTTTTTCATCAATGCTTCATGTTCAAGCTGCATAGCTTGCAGCCACTGAGGTTGTTTCATTGCTTGTTTGTACCCAGTAGGTTCAATATGGGTAAGAAGTAGAGTAGGTTGCTTCCTCTTTTGTACAATTCCATGTTTTCCTCTTGTTGCCATAGTGTCAGTATTATTGGGATGAATACGGTGTGGTTCAGCATGATTTGAGGGTTGACTAGTTACAGATTCAGCAGAGATGCTTTGATGAACACTGTTGGAATGTGGAGATGAAGATGTACTGATAGATGGTGAAGGTGGGAGAATAGATATGGGTGTGGGATTGAAAATAGGTCAGGTGGGATTTGAATATGATTAGGAGATGATGGACTGGTAGTATGATGATTGTAATCAAGGGAGGTGTGACTATCATGGATACTCTGTGCTGGTCTGAAGCTTGTTCTGATTGAGAAGAGGGAGCAAGTATCTCATGAAAGGGAGAAGGGAAACCAGCCGTATGTGGGGAAGTGGTAGTAGCAGATGAAGGTTGAGTTGGGGCACAACAATTATTATTAGAGGAAACAGTAAAGGAGGGCAAAGGAGTAGAAGTAGAACTGGTAGCAGGTGTTGAGGGAGCCTGACCAGAAGAAAACAACTCAAAGTAGGGAAATTTATACTCATTGAAGATAACATCTTTCGATATAAAGATTCTGCCTGTGGGATCTAAACATTTGTATCCCTTATGAGAGGGTGAGTACCCAAGAAAAACACTCTTTTGAACGCAATTCCAGTTTATGATGATTGTAGGATCTGGTAAAAGGGAAACAAGAGCAGCCAAAGCTTTTTAAGAATTTGTAATCAGGAATTTGGAGGTGAAGAATGAAAAATGAGGATTTGTTATTAAGGGTAGGTGAGGGCAACCTGTTGATGAGGTATGTGGATAGTATAGAGGCAGCTTAGCATTAGCTAGAAGTGTTAGACCAGTTTCCACTATCTGCCTATGCTTCCTTTCCACAGAGCCATTTTGATGATGGGTGTGGGGACAGGTAAGCCTATGTGTGATGCCAAGACTGGTTAGAAACTGAGTAAAGGGGCGAAATTCTCCACCACCATCAGTTTGAACTGATTTGATGGGGAGGTTGTATTGAAGTTCAACCATGTTTTTAAAATTTTGGAATGTGGTGAATGTATGAGATTTTAGCTTTAGGGGGAAAATCCAGGTATATCTGGAATGAGCATCAACACAAGTCAGAAAATAGGAATAACCCCCATGTGATTCAACAGAAGCAGAACCCCACAAATCAGAGAAAATGAGTTTAAAAGGTTTATTATAGGGTGTTTTGGATGAAACAGAAGGTAATCTATGAGATTTACCTAAACAGCAAGCTGAACAAAAATCAGTGACACTTTTATTAGGCATTTGTTGATTACACAATTTCATAATACTTCTAACCACCTCATGATGTGGGTGACCAAGTCTATTGTGCCAAACCTTATACAAAGAAAGAGAATCAGTACTAGTACTGTTACTGCTACTACTACTATGGATTGGAGTGTAAACACTTCCAACATTATTACATTGTGACCTAGGTAAAGGAAAGCTAGACTGATGAGCAGAGTTGGTAACAGAACTTGAAGAAGCAGTTCTTGACACAGAAGGCACAGATGGCTGATCAAACTGGTAGAGACCATCATCTCCAAGATGACCCTTTAGAAGGATTTTAGAAGAATCCTGAGATTTAACATAGCAAAGATTATAATGGAATTCAAAGAACACATTATTGTCCTTACAGAACTGACTAACACTGACAAGGTTCTTAGTTATTGAAGGAACATGAAGTAAATTATTAAGAGTAAGAGTTGTGTTAGGAGAGAAGGGAGAAGAAAAACTCATTGAGCCTATAGAGTTGATAGCCAGACCTTGACCATTACCAATGTACATCTGGTCAGAACCTGAAAATGAAGCAGCATCCATGAGATAATTGGCATCAGGAGTGACATGATGGGTGGCACCAGAGTCAGGGTACCAGCCATTGTTGAAGGAATTGGAGTTTGTGGACTCATTTCTAGTCAGATAAGCTTGAGGAGCAGAAGTTCTAGGGTTGCCAAATTGAGGAGGAAGAGAAGGTCTGGGTGCAGCATAGGACAAATTCCTCTGAGGAGCACCTTGCATCCATAGCCACTTGCAGGATCATAGCCATTTCCAAAAGTTCCACCATAGGTACCATATCCTTCATACTGAGGAGGCACAGAGAGCCTGTAATAACAAATGCTAGCATCATGACCAGTCTTATAACATATTTGACATTGAACATTTCCTCTTCCAAAACTACGTCCTCCTCTTCCTCTATAACCATTTCGTCCACCACGAAAACCTTTGCCGCTGGAACCATTTCTTCCACCAAAATTAGGGTTAAAATATTGAGATGCATTGTTACCAGTTGGATTACCAGAAAAATTAAGGTTCTGATCAGAATAAGCACCAGCAGGAGTTTGATTCATACCATTCTTTTCACCAGGATTCTCAGAATGTGTCAGGTTAACAGATGCAGTATCTCCAATTAACGCTTTCTTGAATTTCTCATTGCGTGCTTCTTGAGTAAGTAGCTGAGATTCCAACTCATCCAGTGAGATAACCTCTGCTTGACTGTTAACCGTAGCAACAATAGGGTTGAACTCCTCAGGCAAGGCTTCAAGAACGGTTTCAATCAGATCACAGTGAGGAACTGGATCACCAATAGACATGAGTGACTCAGAGATTGAGCGAATACGAGCAATGAAGTCAGTGATAGAGCGCGAACCCTTCGTAATCGTTCGAAGTTCAGAACGAAGTTGCCTTGATCTTGTACGCATCTGAGTGTAACAATAGGTATGAACTTCATCCCATACCTGATGCGAAAAGCGAAGAAGAACGAATCGCGATAACAGAGAGGACGAGATCGTAGAAAGGATCCACATACAGAGCAACGAATCTTGCTCTTCCCATTCGGTATACGCCGGATTCTCAGTTCCGGCCTCACGCGCCGCGTCGTTGAGAAACACTGGTGGAATCTGCGGCGAAACGTGGCGCACCATTTTTGTGCCACACAAAACTCCTTTGACCTGTTGCTTCCATTGGAGATAGTTAGTTTCGTCAAGTTTGACGGAGATTACTTGTTTGAAGTGTTCGTCGGAGAAGACATGGTTGGATCGGAGAAAAAGCTCAAGATACCATAATAGAAATTGAAACCGCCATTGATGAAGCTTGGAGAAGTTAGTTACAGAGTTTGTTAGGGATCAGAGAGAGAGAGAGAGAGAGAAGAGAGAGAAAGTGAGGAAAATTGTATTTTGTATTATATTTAGAATCTCAAAGATACAAGTATATATAGCTGAATATAAGCTACTAGAGATGTGACACATGTCACAATCTGATAGGCTAGATCTTAAGACTAATGAAGCTATGTTACTTAACTATTACAAGCTTAGAATCTATACTCTAATAGCACTCAACCAATGTATGTGTTACTCCTAACACAACGCCTAGAACAATTGCCAGCTTAAGATAGCAATCAAAATTGTCAGTCAATCAAGTCATCCAGCACATCACTAGCCTTGCTATACCAAACTACTTCTAAAAACAACATCTAAGTGCAAGACGATACATTATGACTAACTAGAAGTACAGGAGTTCCATTTTCCTCTTATATGTTCTGGCCATGAGCTGTTTGAAGCTCAACAGCACACAGGACCTCAAATACAAAAGTCCATGAGATACATTTGAAGAAAAGCGGTGCCCTAGATCTTTGCATAGGATGATTGTGAAGCTGTTTAAAATCATCTCTCATATCATACAAAGAATGACCTAAGTCACCGATTTGCAGTGTGGGTATAGTCTTTATACATGTCTTCTAAGTATCTATAATTTCGAAATTGTATATGATTGTATCTAACGAGACCCTAAAATGGACCAGGATGCTTCCGGTTACAACGGTTTTTTAAATGTTTGTATATTTTAGATTTAGGGCATCAGATATTGAAACATAAACACCGTAAACCCTAGTTCCACATTTTGAAATTGGATATCTTAGAAATGCCATCTCCATGGTTTGACACATGGGTTCACCTTTTGATCCCTTTTTCACGAAGTCTATATTAGAGGGAGTGAGGGACCCTTGTTTATACATCTATGAATTAAGTTATCAATATTTTAATTCATTATAAATGAAAATGTTCTAAAATATTTAGCTTGTGTAACAATTTGGATTTGAATTAAAAAAAATCATGTATTACCTTTAAATTTCTTCAAACATTATTAGTTATTATTTTCAATACATGCTTTCAAATTAATAAAAAAGATAAGTCCATTTATCTTGATAATGACTACTTGCATAGAAAAACCATTGCTATCATGGCTTAAAATTCACGGATACTTTTCATTTATCAGCACCAACATCGTCCAATTTCTGATAAAACACTGCATCCCCCCTCCTCTCTTTTTCTCCCAGGTGGGTGTATTGCATATATAGAAACCAACATCACAGAATGAAGGATAGAAATAAAAAAATAAAAAGTTGGAGGTCTGTAAAATAAGTTTCATGATATTACCTGGCCAGCTGGTACATAAGGATCCCCGGTTATTTTCAAGGCTTCTACATATTCATAAAACTCGAGATCTGAAGTCTCCTTCGCCCTACCGTCCTCTTGCCATTGACCATATCTACGTCTCATTTGAATAACTTCAGAAGAGTAAACACCATATGCACCAATATATAAGCCTGGTTGAAAATGAGAATATTTGTTACTTGGTTTGCAATAAACTAAAGATTAAAAACAATCATTTTACTGTCAGAAGCAGTCAATAATAAGCATCTAATAATCAAATGACAAATAAACAAGAAAATCACCATTTAAGGGATCAAATGAAGTTGGTATTTCAATGCGATTGAAAATCGTTGACCCAGATAATGGTTGATGATTCTGAGCCTGGCTTAGAGTGAGACTTATCAATTCTCCTACCTCTTTCAGCACCTATAAGATTGAAGCAATGCATTATAGTCTAAGCAACTTGTGACTAGATTTTAAGAAGGATAGTGAATTTTGCCATAAAAAAAAAAAACATGATTTGCAGATTTTATGTGAATACTTAGCCAACCTTTGCAGGTACTTTATCCTTGCCAATGGATTTTGCAAGATCAGAAATAACATTATCAACTCTGCGACGACCTTGAAACTTAATTGATTTATCTGATGAAGATTTCCCTTTGTCAGGACCATCCAGCTGATTGGCTTCGTTTTCAACAGTAAAGGAAAATGAACGACGCTCCTTGATCTCCAGCTTAGCAGGAACTCGAAGCAAATCTCTAGGGGATAAATTGCTGGAAAGTTTCTGCACAAGACCACCAATGACAACTTTGACAGCAATTTCATCCTGTTCTTTGCGTGCAAAAGTTCCAAGATCACCATTTATCTCAATCCCATCATCTCCCTCTTGATCAGTTTCCAACTTAATGTCTTCCAGATCCAGAATTTCTGTATCATTTTCCTTGTCTTCATCTTCACTGTCATCTTCTTCATCGCCGTCGTCTTCTCCATTTTCGTCTTCATCCTCACTCTCTTCTTCCTCAAAATATTTCTCAATCACCTTAGACATTAGATCCTTGTCTATTTTCTCTGGAGTTGTCACTTTGAAAATCTTCACCTTCGCACCAGGAATCATATCTTTCAAGACATTCTGAAATCCAGCCATTCCCTCAGCAGGGTCAGAGCCATCATTCCTATCATCACCACTTTCTGGATCTTCAATACTCACAACAAACAGCTCACTTCTGTCTTCTGTAGACTCCATTGAACTCGATCTCCCACTAGCATCCAATGGTTTAGAGGACGTTGTTGGGGGACCGTGGTAGGACCCTTTTCGCTTTAGGTACACAGCCTGAAAATGAAAAGAATACTTTATTGCAGTATTGCTGTGGGATAACATAATAGGTTGAAACTTGAGACTGGGTTATATATTATCTCTTAATTTTATAAAAAAATTATTATAATTGTTATTTTACTTTATCATTAAATGTAGTAAATTAAGTTCCATATAAGTAAAACTTGAAGCCACAAAAAACTGGTTTAAACCCAAAAAAAAAATTTCAATTCAAACTTTCTCTACTCTGGATGTAGTTAATAAGTACATTGCTACTCTCTAAGTCTCCTTCATGAGTACCGTTTGACAAAACAAACCAATTTTGGGCCTGTTTGTTTACACCTTAAAAAATACTGATCCCGTGATAGACCTTTTTCAGAAGCTGTTACAACCTTAAATAGCTAAAGCTGATTTTGTCTTAAGTTTTTCCTTTTTTATTTTTTCTCAAAAATAAAATCTTACTTTAAGAAAGCACAAACAGATGGCCCTTTTAGAGAATTCAACTTGGTGATGTCTATTTTAGTAATTAACAACCTAGTTAATCAAATTAAGTTTCACTCTACTAACTACTGTCCTCATAAATCGTTTTCTCAACTTAATAACTACTGATTAAACCTTTACCTTTCCCAATAACTACCATCTTCATAAACTTTATCAATTGAAAACTTTAAACTTATGTGATCAATATTTCAAAATTAGACAATTTTAAGTATCAATCAATGATAATATAAAAATTACTTGTCATAAATTATACATTCATGAAGATAGGGAGAGAAATATTTGGTAGCTATTAGGATAAATAAATTAATATTACAATATTAAAAAATGTCATGAATGTATAATTTATGACAAGTAATTTTTATATTATCATTGATTGATACTTAAAATTAATATCTACTAGAAGATCACGGATTATTAAGTCAATTAGCATCTAACAAATGTAAGGTATAGCCTACAACTGATCCAAAATGGATTTGCCCCTTCCTTGGACCAGATTACTCTTTTGTAGTATTATTGACAGTTTAAAAGTACATTGTGGTTTCTCTTTATTTTGTTTTTAAAAAATTAGTATTATGAATTTATATAAAATAATAATTAGAGACAAGTCTGAAGTTGGTAAATATTTACTACTGGGAGAGAAATATTTGGTAGCTATTATTAGGAGAGATAAATATCTACTCATTTAATTGTTGAGGTTTTTAATTACTAAAATGACAGTCGCATTTAACTGATTTTATTCAGCAGAAAGAAATTAAAACTGTCTCTTTGTCCAATACAAGTGAGTAAATGCTAACCAATACATGAAGGAGAGTAGGTTAGCATTCCCCATTGGGCCTCCTTAGTATTTAGGGGAACTCGACATGATTCTAATAGAAATAGAGGTCTACTACTGAAGTCAGAAGTTTCTGAGAAATATGGCAACATTACCCAAAACAACCTTAATATATAGCTACTAGGTCGCATTTGTTAATCCAAAATCAAAA
>Ga0315914_1000458_pt1 | contig 50734 bp, 24 predicted proteins | sample MpolenodulesMG_FD_203920 | JGI IMG/M metagenome (GOLD analysis project Ga0315914, IMG submission 203920) | Medicago polymorpha root nodule microbial communities from Los Angeles, California, United States - elongated nodules | ecosystem: Host-associated > Plants > Roots > Nodule | place: USA...
TCAAGTACCTCTAATCCCAACAGTGGAGATTTAGCTTCTCATTGTCATGGAAGCCTTGCAAGAATGAATTGAAAGGAAAAGATTCAATACAACTTTGTGATTTCTCACCAAATGTGGAAGAATCAAAACTTCTATCACTCTCACTCTATGAAGACCAAGCCCTATCTCTCTCTCTCTCTCTCTAAGTATCTATGTATTTTTTTCTGTCCAAAATTAAAAGCATCCTTCAGAAATGATCAAGGGCTCTATTTATAAGCTTTCCCATTGGGTTTGTGCCACGTCATCCTGAGGAGTTTTAACTGCCCTTGCTCGCCTCCCAAGTAACTTCACTCGCCATGGCGAGTAAAACCATGCTCCTGCCTATTTTTTTCCTTTGTTAACTCGCCATGGCGAGTAGGGTGCGAGCTGGTGGCGAGCAAACATGCCTCTCTGCCTATTTTTCCCTTTGTTCACTCGCCATGGCAAGCAGAGCTACTTGGGAGGCGAGCAAACATGTTGTTCTGCCTATTTTGGCCTTGTTGCACTTTGTTTCTTGTTTTCCATCTTTGCTCAGTGCCTTGAGTAACTTTCCTGCAAAATTAGGTAAAGTAAGATAGATAAAGCGTAAAGGATAAAATTCAATTATCTCTCGGCTTTTTCCTTAATAACTTGCAAAACAAGTTACAAAAGTGCCATAAATCTTTATTAGAATTACTACTTCCTGGCACTTATCAAATTTCATCATTCAAAATCACAAAAAGTCACAATTATCACAAAAGCACTTAAACCCATAATTGAAAACTAAGAGATTATGATTAATTGATGTAAAGAAACCATCCCCCTTACCTATAGTTCTTCAAGATTCGAAACCCTAAATTCAATTTAGCTCCTAGCCACCAATCCCAAGTTCTCTCTCTCTCTCTCTCTCTATCTCTCTCTCTCTCTCTCTTCTCCTCTCCTTCTTGATCTTCTTTCTCTCTCTACCTCTATCTCAATATGTTTTTGTGAATGAGTGAATGACCTAATTTTCTCACAAGTGTAGTGTTTATAGAATTCAGCTCTTCTCCCAACACAAAACGCTCGCGCCCAACTAAATTTCTAGATATACCCCTGCGCGAGTTAAGTCATGTAGCGTGACTTAACTCACGCACCTAATGGAGCTCAGTGTGACTTAAGTCACACACCACTGGCTTGTGCGCGAGTTAACTCACACAGGTTGGCCGGTTGGTCAGAGCTCAAGAACACACGTTTTTTGGACTTTGTTCAAGTGATTTTAATTGGTTTTGCACGTTTTTTTACTATGTTTTACACGTTTGTTTGACTATATTGATGGTAGGTATAACCTATGTTCCAATCCCCCCTATAAATACACCTCTAAACTTCCCCATTTCCTCACACCATCTCACATTCTCGCTCTCCTCGTCACTATCTCCCCCTATGAATCTCTTTCTTTTCTCTTTTTTAGTCTTTATTTTGTTATATTTTTTTTCTTTTTTTAGTCTTTATTTAGGTGTAAAAAGAGGTCGATCTTGGGGTAAAAAAATGATTGTTGAGCAGCCTTCTTGTGGTAAAATGAAGCAGATTTAGTTTTACCCCAAGGAGGTTTGTTTTCTTGCGGTTTTTTTTTGGTTTTACCACATGAATCAAGGTTTTCTGGTGGTTTTTCTTTTTAGTTTTACCACAGGAAGCTAGTTTTTCTGGTGTTTTTTTTTCTCCACAAATTTAGTTTTACCCCATTGTAAATTTAATAAGAATTATATTAATAAAATGATACCTTTATTTTTATTAATTTTTGCATTTATTTTATGATTGCATATTGAACAAATAAATTAGAATAAAGTAAATAAATTAATTTGAATAAGTAAATAAATAAATAAAGTAAATAAATAAAGTAAATAAAAGAACTCTGCGCTACTTAACTCACGTTGCGTGACTTAAGTTGCGCAGATTTTAACACTTGCGTTAGTTAAGTAACACAGGGGTATTTTCGGTAGTTCAGTTGGGCGCGAGCAAAATGTGTTGGGACAAGAGCAGAATTCATGTTTAGTTTTTAATTGTCTTAATGAGCTTAACATTCTTACCAACTAATTCACCAAGTTACTACACACTTAAACTGACAAAATAACAAATAATTACCGTCTCTAAGTAATTACCCCCAACTCCCTAGTAACTTAGTAAAATGACTATTTGACCCTGCCTCACCAAATGACCAAAATACCCGTTAGTCTAAAAAGACTAAAATACCCTTCTTAAGCCAAATTCCACTAATCCCGGATAAAATACACACAAAGATAATTAATCACACAAACACATATAAACGCACATAATAAATAAATAAAATAATTTATCGAAAAACAGGCTGTTACGGTCCATATCATTCCCATGCATCCACACTAGTCCACTTCTCCCCAAATAAATCGACATAAGGTGTCTCAGTTATATATAGTTATGGATTGTGTGTTGGATGTCAAGGAATTGAGAACTCTTATCATGCATGGCATCAAGATGACATTTGGATATATGAGATTGTACTTTACCATTTCACATCCGTACATCCTACCTAGATAAAAGGGATAAGCTCTGAGGCCACTAAAGCATAACGCCTTTGATGAGATTACTACTGAACAACATGGGGACATGCAACAGGAAGACATGACCTTACGATTAGACCGCATCATAGACCATTAGAGCAGGGAAGTCAATGATGATGGCTGCACATAGAACAAATCTTGAATGAGGTTTGGAGAGGGTTTTGTTATCGCTGGAGGAGGAGGGGATTATGGGGTGGGCATGCTACCTAATTGTTGTGTTTATGTGTTGTAACTTTTGTATGATTTATGTTTGGACTTGTTGATGTAACTTTTGTATAATGGTGCAATTGTTTCTAATTTATGTTCAATTTTTGTAGGTTGATATGCTTCCATTATATTTAGGCTTTTTTTAAGGATTTATACTTAGGCTTATAATTTGTTTAGACTCATGTTGCAAGCAATCCGCCATAAATTTGCCTAAAAAATGCTTTGAACTTATGAACACGGGTTTTGTCTTTGTGCTAACACATTTAAGATTATATTATTCTTACTTGTATTTTACGCACTTATAATATATAATATGAAACTATATCAACTTATGAACTGTAATTGGTCTTTGAAATTTGTCTGGTGGAGGGTTTGACACCTTTCACATTATATTATCCAAAATATTATTATCTAATTGTCTTATATTTTTCAAACCATGTTAAATCAAGAATTAGAGGAACAGTGTAATTTGTAGGTGTTTTTTTCTTTCTTTTTTTCTTCTTCTACGGGGATTCATGTTATAAAATCCGAAATATATGTTTAAAATGGTTTGTATTTGATGTAGGAGGGTTTCCTTAGTAATTTTATAGTATTTTATTTTAGCCAAATTTTAGTAATTTTCTAAAACTTTCTATTATTATTTCGTTTTGTTTTATTTCAGCCCACGAGTTTGTTATTTCTTTTGCTATTTAAACTGAACATTATGCGGCCTAAGAGACACTTTTTGATTCAATAAAATTATTTGAGATTTTCTCTCAATTCTGCTTGATTCCAGAAACCCTTATTTGATAGGTTTGTCGCTTGCAACATCTCTTTTATCTTTTAGGTTTAGCGCTTGCTAGCCTACGCTTCTGCATTGCGTCAATATTATATAATTCACACAGAGATAAAATGAGAAATTTGAAGGGCGTGTGAGAAGCTTGCTGAGTGCGAAATGAGAAATCAAGAATCGGTATTATATAATTCCCTATTTCTTTTTCTCTCTCCAGTAACTAGGGGTGGGCCTGAGGGCGTGCATGAGGGGCGGCAGCCTAGGGCACCATTTTTTTAGAGGCACTAAAATTATTATTTTTACCTAGTTGTTAGTCTTATATAAATATATTTCTTTTTAATTCGCTTTGATTAATTAATTCTATAGAAAATATATTTTTAGATAACTTTGATTATAAATGAATATTTTGCAACAAAAAATGCAAGAAAAATATTGAAATAATTAAAAGAGCATAATTTATTGTTTTGTTCAAGACACCAAAAATCTTAGAGCCGGCCATGCCAGTAAGTATAATTTCATCCTTTAAGATGAATAATGCAACTTGAGTCTGAATCCGACTCCTACATTATACGTATATAATACAATGTCTCTAAGAAGCAAGCTACGCTCACGGCGATATATCTTTTATTATTTCATGATTAAGTTTTCAATCTGTTTTTTAATGAAAGTTGAATATCTGTACCTATATTCTATCATTATTATTTAAGTCAGTTTATATAATAAGTATGTATCAAGCATGCAACACCCCTTAATTCAAAGAGAGAAAAAAAGGCATGCAACACACACTTATTAATAAATAAAAGAGGCATGCAAAACCCAACCCATTTTCCATGTTCGTTAAGGGACGAAGTATCAGACTAATTTAGACCATTAGTTCCTTAATATCACTGAAAATTGCTCTTTAAACTGCCAAAATTATTATTGCACGTTCTAAAATAAACATTATCCCCCAACTATAGTTAACTGTAAAAACTGCATTTAATTGTCGTTGGCTTCATTCTTCGTAATTTTTTCAGCTATCAAAGAACAAAGAAAAGGGACTATATTCAGTTCTATTTTTCCTGCTTTAATTATACGAACTTGGTTAGCATGTGCAGATGGTATGCAGTGACTTTGTTCTTCTCATTTAGCAGTCAAACTCCTATTCTTTATTTGCAGTTACTTTTGATGTTTAATTAATAGTGGATTAATTTAATTTTCATTTTTTTATCACCCATAAACTTGAGAAAATAAACTGCCACCAAAAAGAATATTATGTTATTTCTTCATTATTTAACATTGTAACACATCACAAGTTGAAGGTTATTTTTGTAAAGTAAAATTTGGTAAACTTAAAAGTAAAGAATAAAATAATATAAATATTTCTTGAGAAAAAAATAATATTAATATTTTAATAAAAACAAGACTTTTAATATATCACTTTTTTAAATTTTCTAAGATGGTAATCTTTCTATAAGTAATCAAACATGTTTTTTATTTCATATTGCTAACCATTAGTATAACAACGATTTTTATGTAAAAAAAAAAAAACTCAGTTAAGAAAGTGTGGGTTAACAGTGGATTAATTTATTTATCATTCATGGCCAGACAAAGAATAACGAGTTTGAAGGGATTATTATGAATTGTCCCGAAAGATTGTGAAAAGATTATAAAAAATGAAGTCAACGACACTTAACTGTAGTTGGAACGGCAGTTAACTGACTGCAGCTGGGGTATAATGGTTTACTCGGGGTGTGGGAGAGCAATTTTGGCAGCTAAAAGAGCAACTTCCAATATTACTTTAGGATTTATATTGAGCCCATTTTTTCTAAACATAGGCATCACATCCCTAATTAGTGGGAATTACTTTTTCCACCCCCATTTTTTCTCGCTCGCTCTCTAAATTTCCTATTTTGGAATTTGAAATGGTTTTTATCTACTTCAGATTATGTAATTTGAAATGTCTCCATAACAGAACAGTATGCAAATTTGATTTATAGAGATGACAAAATTTAATGCGACAACCTAATATAAAAAAATGGTTTAAAATCGAGGACATGACAAAATTATGTTAATTCAACAACATTTTATAATCTTTTTATATTAACATCATCATCAGATAAAATCCAAATATACATCGAGTAAATTATATAATATCAATACTAAAAAACAACTAAAGCTAAATCATTAATACAAGAAGACAGCGGAAGACGATGGAACACAAGATGATGGAGCATGTGAAGGTCAAAACTGATCTGAACAATCTCATAGTCAATTGATCTGGAATACAAGATGGAGAGGAACAACCCCCTTTGCTCAATCGTACTAACCCCGCAAGATGACACGAAGGTCTTTCTTGGCCATCGTGTTATCCCTACAAATACTGCAAAACAATTTTGAAGATAATATGAGTGGCCAACAATGAACTAAGGCATCATGACCTACCCCCAAAAGGAAAATATGAATTAAAACAGAAGAAGCAGAAGAAAAGAGGTTGAGTTTTAGAATGAAAAACATGGAAGAAAGAAAGGCTATTTATAAACAAACAACCATGTATATTGTAGCTACAGTCAATAAGAACATATAAAACGTCCTAAATTGACTTAAAATCATCTTACCAACAAAACCTTGTCTGCAACGACATCGTCCAAGTTTTGGGCTTGTTTCAGATTATATCACCCCAAAAATAGTATTTTGACTGGTTCGAGTTATATTATTTGAAACATGCCAAGACCGTGTAATAACTTGTACAATTGGGGATGTGGCATAGTTCAGATTATATAATCTGAAATAATTAAATACATGATTTATTTTGTAGTCCAAAATGCACAAAACCTTGTATAAATTAGTGTGTTTGGTAAATTTGCAAACCACACCACATAACTATGAACACTTACCAGTAGATATAAACATTAAGCTAGTTTTAGTTTACTACAATAGGGTAAAGCCCAATATGTTTAGGGTTCATGTTGATGTTACACTGTTTGGCCTAAGGGATAAGCTTAACCAAATTAATGGTCACCTCATCAAATATCTATGAATAAATCGAGGCTTGCATAGATTAATCTGGTGAAGAATTTAGTTTTTCTTACATATGATCTTATTTGTGTTTCATTATTTTGTTGCAATTATTGTTGTTGTTGTACATTGTTGCATTATGTTGTTGTTAACTTATGTTTTTGAAATTCTTGCCCTTTCCTAACATATTTTTCTCTCTTTTTTTTAACGCGTTCGGATTATATAATCTCAAATACCCCAGAATATTTTCGGATTATATAATCTTAACAGGGTAAATGGTAAGATCAAAGGACGCGCGAGAAAATAGTAGGGTGGAAAAAGCATTTCTTTAATTTAATTAAGATATTAACATATGCCGACATAATAAAGCATAAAATTTAGAGTTAATTTTTGCACCCTTAACTTCTTAGTGTTTCCTTAGCAACAAATAATGTAACATTTACGAGCAATTGCAGAGATTCCTTTTGAGTTAATTGATATCATTTTATGATATTGACATATTCGGATTTTTTTTTCTTCATATGCACAGGTTAAAATTCAAACTCCAAACTAAATAATTAGTTTAGATATCATTTATGTCACACTGATTATAAACAATTAGACAAGTATACTAGTTGGAGTAAAATGTGCTCAGATGGATATAGTAAAATTCATGCTAGAAGTTCCAAATTGAATAACTAATAAAAAAATGGTGATCATGTTTCATGAGGTCAAAAGCTTAGGGAAATGAGGATTTGATCTTACTCAAGCTTAGTCAACGGTTAGAGCCTATCTTTAATCTATAAAGTAAAATGAATTAAAGTCAATAGAAAATGTCGATGTGGTAAGGCAAAGCTGATATGGAAATGAGATGACATAGGACAGCTTTATTATTTTTTATTTTTTTGAAGCATGACATAGGAGAACTTATTGATGGTGTTGCAACAATAACATTGAAAATGTAGTAAGGTCAGTATATTATTAGGAAAAATAACAGGGAAGACTATATATTTATATATGTGGCATAAAGTTGTGGGGAAAAAAAAACTATTTTCAATTCTGAATGTGTGGCGTATTATCATTATAGTTTTTGAATTTATTAAAATTGCAAAAATATTTTTAAGTTTCTATTTGTTCCCCTAAAAAAAGTGTTTAATTTGTGTAATTTTAAGATTGATCAAACAAAAAATTACCATGAACTTAACTCAGTTGATAATGATAATGCATAATATATGCAAGGTCTAGGGTTCGAATCCACCATAAAAAAAACATATTTTAGAATCAAAATCACGATTAAAAGATACATACATTTAATGATTAAAATTAGTCCCGTAAGTGTAGCTCAGTTGGTAGCTACCAGGGATAATTTGTACAGGGGTCGAGGTTCGAACTTCGGATTCCCCACTTCTCCACACATAATGTGTGTGAATCTAGCCACTAGGCTACTTGACCCCAAAAAATGACTAATTAAAAAGACATTTAGTATTCCTCTCAAAAACTACATATCACTCAACCACCGTAGGACAAAGTGCAGCCCTAAAGCTTATCCCACATCCACTGAAACAGTACAAGGATAAGTAATAGTCTTAGCCAGGACAAAAGTACCTTCCGAGTCACGTACACAAATGCCAATACCTGTACGATTGAGGTGAGAAGAAAAAGCTGTGTCGATATTACATTTGTATCTACCTGGTGTAAGAGGCTGCCACAAGATTCTATTATTGTAGAGGCCCCCGTATTCACGACCACTGTATTCTGAGGAGGCGAAGTAGATGCAAGGATATCCAGAGCATTCACGAATTGCCAATCTGCAACCATGTTCCTAGCACGCTCTACAACATCAACACTTGTTTCTGTAGCATCATCCCAAACTCTGAGATTGCGGTGTTTCCATATACTCCATATTATAGTTGACAGACATTGCGATAACTCAGCAGACAAATTCTCTAACAAGGAAACAATAACATTTGTAGCTGAAGCAATATTAGAGAGTGCATGTTGCATAAAGCCCCAAAGACCGGTCCTATTCCACACCTGTATAGAAAAAGGACAATCGAAAAAAATATGCAAAATATCTTTCATGGGTGGAATCGCAGCTAGCACAATTAGTGGGGCAAACAACACCTTTATCCAGCAGATGGACACATGTCGGTAAACAACCACGACACATACGCCAAAGTAAATTCTTAACCTTCGATGGAACTTTAAGGTTCCAAATACCAGATCAATACCCCGGTCACCATAGATAAGAGGAATCAATTAATTATGTTACACACAACCTTTAAGCACTACGTACAGAGTAACGTCCGTGCCTTTCTGATTTCCAAATAATTCTATCTTCCTCAACCTGAGAAATAAGTAGCGTATGAAGTATTTTATTCGCAATCTCCTCACTAAACATTTGTCTAACCACATGTTCCTTCCAACTTTTGTCATATAAATTCATCAAACTATTGACGGTAAAATTATGAACAAAGTGAGCACCTGGAATATCATTACCAATGAACTCCCCATTTGGCAACCATAGTTCGTTAAGAATGGAAGTCGCACCTGAGCCTATACTCCACCGAGCTCCCCCACGCACTAGAAATCTAGCACGCATGATACTGCGCCAGACATAGCTTGGGTTGTGTCCAACAGTAGCCGCACTAGAAGCTAGTTGTACCGTCTTGTATTGAAGACTTATTGTCTAATGATATTAATCGATTTTCTTCCCTAAACAAGAATGTTTTAACAATTTTGATACATTTAAAAACTTTAATAATAACACCTTCCATATTCGAGGTACAAAATGGATATAGACTATGATTGACTGTTGCATTCAGGACAATTATGATTGTTTAATTGAGATCGAAAGTTGCTAGTTTTAAGCTTGGTATATTTTTTGGTACAATGGTATATCTTACTTTTAAAAATGGAATTTGATTTAAAATCTTAATCGTTCGATTTCAGTCCAATTATTATACATCTTCTGGTCACTATTATAAAAAAGATATTTTTTATGATTTTTGCATAGTGTAAGTATGTATCTAGTATACAACTGAATTAAATACATCACTTATTCAATGATTGTTTCAACGTTCCCAGGCATTGCGATTCAAATCATCTTCATTTCAATGATTGTTTCAACGTTCCCAGGCATTGCGATTCAAATCATCTTCATATGGAATTTCCATGGATCCATCAACAAACTTCAATTTGTTCTTCGCGCCAAAAGCTCGAATCATGGAGCGACTTCATGTGAGGTAGTTAGAACCATCCAAGAGTGAAGTAACAAGAACGCAATTTGGTCCTTCACTTGGATGCACGTAAAAAACTGATTCAGTGTCAGGTTGATTCTGACGAGGCATGATGAACAACGAAGCAAACGACAAAGAAGAAGAGAAGAAAAACTTGCAGCAATACGCAAGAACAACGAGAAATTCACGAAGGAAGAAGAAAACCGCGATGAATCAATGAAGAAACGTGAAGTTTCCAGCAAAAAAACGACGAAGATGAAGAAACGGATCATAACTAACTTTTGTAACAAACTTCAACCATGGAAATGAGAGAAAAAGCTCTAGATACCATGTTATGGGAAGTAAAGAGTGAAAACAATCTCATTTCTCATAGATGTAAATGTATGAACAAGCAGTATTTATAGGCAATATGAAGATTACAATTATCCTAATTACAAGCTAAAATGAACATGCTTAAGTAAGCTAAACTAACTAACTTGTATCTCAAGTAAACTAGGAGACTTCACTTTATTATGGCTTTCTTTCTCTAATAACCAGAGGATACAATTGTTTAAGATGCGTGACGATGCAGAGATCTTTTTGCATGTAATCGGATATAGGATATAATGTGGTAGAAGAGGAATGAGGTGTAGGAAGCATACGTGTAAGATTTAGACTTGTGGTAGCCACAATATTGTAGGAGGGAGGTGTGTGAGTTTAGTGTGACAAACCGTGGTGACATGTGTCAATTTATGGCAATACGATCATTATAAAATTGTATTGGCTTGTGTAAATTGAGTCATATTGAATTCAACCATGAGTACGAATTTCGCAAAAAAAAATTGGATAGGGTACGGATTTTGCAAGATGGTTGAAAGTAAAAAATCTATTATGGTGGTTAGCAAGTTGGGAACTTTAAGTTCCCTAGTTAGACCATAATAGATTTCAATGCTTTGAATCCTACTATAAAATTGCCAAAGTCAATAGATTTGGTCAAGTTGATAAAAGCAAACTCATATTTAACAAGCAAATTATACAAGTTAAATTTGAGGATCTCATGATTAACAAATAATCTCTAAGTTCTCTATATTTAAGTAAATTTGAGATTTACAATGATACTAGCGAACTCTTAAGCTATTATGACTTTATGATATTTTATTTAGAAAAATGTAAGATTTGCAAGAGGAGTGTTAATACTTAGGTGTTACTCGCTCCATTCCATTTTAAGTGTTGTTTGATTACAGATTTGGTGTTACCATTTACTTTTGTATTTTTCAATAAAACTAATAAATAATATCTATTTGAAAAACTAAAGTTTATTTTTTTTAAACAAATTTTGTTTTTTGATATCTTCAAATTTAAACAAAATGTTGTTACCTATAATAATGGTTTCATAAAGAGTTGAAATTTTATAAATAATATGAGTAATATTGTTAAAAATTTCAAATGAAAAATGAAAGACTTCATGAATGTTCAAAAAGAAGAAAACATGGAAGACTCGTTGGAACAAAAAGAAGGAGAATAGGGAAAATAGTTGACAATTGTTTGTTATGGAAGAGAGATAGTGTGTGGAAAAAATAAAAATATGTTGAAGAATGGGATAACAACTAAAAAAAATTATGAGAAAAATATAACACATTAAACTTATTAAAAGAGAACGTGGTGAGTGCAAAAAAAAATTATTTTATTGATGGACTAAAAATGACGGTATGATAAAAAAAAAAGTCAGAAAATCTACTTTTTTTAATTAGTGTTAATATTCTAAGGGATGGGGTAATACTTAGCGCAATTAACAGATCGGTATATATAGAATGGGAATCAAACTTTCTTAGAGTTAAATTTTATTTTTTATTTTTTTAAAAAGGCTAACTTTCTTAGAAGTCTTCTCTTAGAATGATTTAATTAATATTAAAGTTTGGTTCAACTCCAACAAATTTATGCGGAGATTATTTGGAAAAAAATAGACAGTAGTGTTGCTCAAAATTAAGAATAGAATATTCTAATTTTTTTTTTAATGTTTCGCTTTTCCCTTTTTTGGCTAGTTATCTAGCAATATTTGTTTCAAAGCACTCCTTCAAAAATCTAGCGATATTCCTTTGAAGCTCTCCTTATACGTCAAAAATTTAATCTTTTATGTCTTTTGGCTTCTTCAATAGAATAATAGAATATTCTTTTTAATTTTTTCTCAACTGTAAATGTATTTCAACTTAAATAAGAAGATTAATATAATTCTATCAAAGTATTAATAATGTAAAAATGAAGAATTCATAAAATAAAAAAAATTGCAATATAAATGTTGACGAGCTCTAAAATAACACATCAAATTCTTTTGAGGAGTAATCAAACATTGAATCTCACCCTAGTCAACATTTAGAGAAATGATGATATTTTGCACCATGAAGATAAGGAAGTTAGTTAGTACGCTTTATACAGATAGCTTTCTTTCTTTCAAAAAAAAAAATTACAGATAGCTTTCTTAGCAATTTATCAAGTTAGTTGATCATAACTAACTGTTATAGCTAGCATACTTTATAGAGCATCTAATTATTCCTATCATACACACTCTTTTACGTATTTAAGCTCCAACAAACTATATTATAAGTAAATAGAATTGTTTCTTCATTCATTTCTTAGATTCATAATATGGTATCAGTAACCTGATGGATTTGATTGTCAAGTTTCTTGAATAAAGAAAGAGGTTAAAAAATATTAGTTATTGGAAGCAAGGGGATGACCAAGACTATATATTGAACCTAGGTTCTTTATTTTTAGATGCACCAGTCAGTAGCACTTTAAACTTATATATGACTTAGTTTAAATATTTGCTTTGTGAGAGTGTGGGTGTACTGGGCATTGGGGTGAGAGTGAGAGAAGTCTCAAAGTGCTGTAAAATGTTTCACATAGTAATAATTCTCTGGTTGTCGGTTTAGACAACAGTCGTGGTTTTTTCTTCGGTTTTGGAGTTTCCACGTTATATTCTTGTGTTGTGATTATGTGTTTATTTTTCTTCTTCAGCTCTATTATTTCCTAACAATGGTATCAAAGGCTTTGGTTCCGTGAGATATCACAATTCTTAGTATGTTATGTGGTTGCAGAATTGTATGATCTTCCACATCAGGAAAAGGAGTGTGATATTGTGAAGGTGTTGAAGAAGGGTGGTATTGTGCATCTCCTATGTCTCATTCAAGCGCAATGAAGTTTGACATGAAGAAGTTTGATGGTAGAACCAACTTTGGCTTGTGGAAAGCACAAGTCAAGGATTTAATGATACAATCATGATTACACAAGGCGCTTAAATGTGGAATGTCTATGCATATAAAGAGAAATTGTCTAGGTGGAGAAGTACCTGAAAAAGACCATGAACCAAGTGCTAGCAATGTCTCCCTAGTTTTGGGAGATGATGGTGATCTTATCTATAAGAAGATAAATTGTGTCCTTATGGTATTTCTGCTATACCATGTAAAAGGACAAGTTATTGCTAGCGGATTCAGAACAACACACATGCTTTGGTTGGCATTTATGCAAGGTGTGTGGTGAGATATGTCGATAGCAGAAGAACTTTCTGAAAGCCAACATGAGAGTTGCACCATAATCTTTCAGCAAGGTTTCGACGTGAAGAAATTCTTGAAATGGTTCAGTTTCAAGTGTTGATATAGAAAATGGAAGCGGAAGATGAAACTCTTACAATCAAGGTGGAGATTGTTGGGTTTGATTATCAAGTTTCTTGAATAAAGAAGGAGGTTAAAAAATATTAGTTATTGGAGAAATCCCACATCGCTTAGTTTGGTGAAGCAAGGGGAAAACCAAAATTATATATTGAACCTAGGTTCTTTGTTTTTAGATGCACCAGTTAGTAACACTTTAAGCTTATATCTAACTTAGTTTAAATATTTGCTTTGTGAGAGTGTGGTTGTACTGAGGCATTGGGGTGAGAGTGAGAGAAGTTTATGTGTTGTAAAAAAATTTCACATTGTAATAATTCTCTGGTTGTCGGTTTAGACAACGATCATGCTTTTTTCTCCGGTTTTGGAGTTTCCACATTATATTCTTGTGTTGTGATTGTGTGTTTATTTTTCTTCTTCAACTTTGTTATTTCTAACATAACCTTCTCTAAGAGAGTCTTGTAAAAAAAAAAATCTCTAAGAGAGAGAAGTTAGTTACAATTCAGTTACGTCTTCTACCATTGATGCATAATCTCAAAGCTTCATGTTTTACTCTGGTTTTTCATTGCAGATTCATCATCTTCATCTCAGATTTTCTATGTTTTCTTGATTGTGATTTTTACAAGAATCTACTATTTCTTCGTCAATTCTAATTTTCCTTTCTTTGCAAGCTTTTCATCAGTCTTGATCTCTTGAAGATTTTTCTGCATTTCTCAAATTTTCTTGTTGTTTCCATCCTTCGTTTTCCCGGTTTCGTTCGTCTTCTATTTTTTTTTAAGGATTTTTCTTGTTTTTCCTTTGTTTTTGTTTCTTTCTTCAAAAGATTTCTTAATTTCTTCTTCAATTTCTACTTTTTCTCAACAATCCCAGTATTTTCTTCCATCTTTTCATCATGCCGCATCTGAAAATACCAATTAAGCACACAAATTCTTACACTGATTTCATCTTCTGCATTAATTCGAGTGAAGGGGCAAGTTCTTTCACTATTTCTCTGAAGGTTAATGTTTCAAATTACCTTGCATGAAGTCACTCTATGCAACATGCTTTGGGGGCTAAGAACGAACTAGCATTTCTTAATGACACCATTCCCATTTCTTATCAACTTGATCTCAATATAGGTGTGTTGGATCGCTGCAATCACCTTATTCATTATTGGCTTTTTAATTTCGTCCCCGAATGGATTGCTCAAACTATTATTTTTCATGAACCATTTATGCGTGGGAGGATCTTAAGGAAAGATTTGCTAAGGTTATTGTAATTGTGTTTCTTAATTAATATATGTCATTAACAATCTTAGACAAGGATCAAAATTTGTTTTGGAATACTTTAGTGTCATACCCCATTTTTTGACCTAAGATACCACTGACACGTGTCGTTGGACCCTACATTCATACACCGTTTGACCCCGATCGGTCTCTGACTTTTCAGTGAAAAATTCGGCAGAGAGGTATTTTAAAATACCTCATTTTGGTTCCGAGTCGAGCCCTCTTCTCTCTTTATTTTTGTTTTTATCTTAATTTTAATTTCCATCTTTTATTTAAGTTTTCTTAATTAAATTTTAATTTTGTTTCGTTAAAATCCTTTTTTATTTATCTCATCCTTTGTTTTAGTCTTTATCTCCTTTTCTTTTTATTTTTTTTATCATTTTATTTAGTCCAAAATCATCTCAATCCAAATGCAAGTTGTACAATGCAAATCAGTCCTGATCCAAATTTCAGTTCACACCCCTAAATCAGTCCCCAAACTCAAGAACAAGTTACTCGAACTCAGTTTCTTTTCCCAAATTCAAGCAACGCATTTCTTCACATCTCCAGCACAACCTGGTACTATAAAACCCAGATACACAGAAACCTGCAGAGGGGGCCAAAAAAAATCCACAAAAAGCCAGAAACGCACAAACAATCCCAAACAACCTGCAGTTTTTTTCAATCAAGAAACCTACAAAAAAACCAGTCAATAAACATCACGGTTACGAATCCATAAACCAAACATTCAAATCACAACAGACCCAAAATCGTTCAATCCCAACATCCATTCACGGTCCAATCACAACACAACTCGATTCCACAACCATCTCATCAAATCGGCCTCAACATTCCTCAACCACATACACGACGAACCGAAATCGCAAAGTGCATACACACCACAATGATTCAGATCCATAAACATAAGCAGAATGTAAATTTAGGCTTTAATGTAATTTATTTATTTATTTATTTTCGTTTTTGCTCGGAACTTAGAATGTAAATTAGGTTTAAATGTAAATTATCTATTTCTGTTATTTATTTTCCTGCAGACCCTAGAATGTATAATAGGTTTTTATGTAATAGTTTTAGGTGCATGTGTGCGTGTGTGTGTGCATGTTTACCTTTTATGCTTGATAGTTTAGATTAAAGGTCCTCGTGGTGGTTCAACACCACCATAAGGTACCTACGCTTTACTTTTCTGCTCCATTAGTTTATACTTTAGTTCAATCATTTAAAAACAACAAAAAACATGCAAATAACAAAACACAAAAATATTATCATAATAAACCTTGATTCCAAAAATCAAGTGATCCTTTTATTTTTATTCTTTCATAAATCAAAAATTGCAATCTACTTTAATCATATTTAAGTCATTTTCTTTAAACATAAAAAATACAAACAAGCTTATTTTGCCATTCGGCTTTTCATTTTAAAACTTTTTTCAAAACTAATAAAAAACACACAACCAGTCAAACGTCACTTTTTACCCCGAACTACGAGGTTTTGATCCCTCACGAGTACGTAGGCAAATGACCCTCGTCCTTCCAAACAATAAAAAATGTAGATAAATTAAGTCTTTATTTTAAATCATTTTAATTCCATTTCTTTTAAACAAAGCAATTTAATAGCACATTAATTAAATAAAATCAAGAGGTTCCCGTAGGATACTACAGACATAAAGGGTGCTAATACATTCCCTTTGTGTAACTAACCCCCAAACCCTAAATCTTTCAATATGGGGTAGTTTGGACTTTTTTCCACTTTTCTTATAAAAATTAAATGTTCAATCGTGAAATAATTAGTGAGTCAAAAGCTAATCAAATAGCCTTAATCTCCGAAAAATGACGTAACATTTAATAATATGAGATCACTTTGGGTTGAATTTGAATTCTCATGGAACTATCCCTAATTGCACTTGTCCACATCCATGTTGTTGTGAATCTATCCGTTTTGCAAAAAATTATAGTACCGAAGATAAAAAATCATTTAGTTTTTTATTAGATTGAATGACCAGTTTTTTGTGTTGAAAACTCAAATTCTCCTCTCCCTTCTTCAGCAAGGTGTATTCTTTAGTCATTCAATAAGAAAGCAACAATGTAGTGTTTCCTGCTTCCGTTTCTCTTTATGAATCTAGCATTAACATGAATGCTTCTAATGCAAGAAAGATTCAGAATCATGGCAAAGGTTCAGCTAATGGTGCATCTGACTAGATTGGTTTTAGATGTTGGACCTATCGCAATCGTCGTGGTCACGTTATTTCCTTTTTTATCAGAAACATGGACATCCCAATGTTTACGAAGCTAGTTCAATTGTTAATATTGGTGTTGAGAATTGACTCAAAATTGATGTTTTAGAATCTGTCAAAATCGAGCCTTGATTTGGAGAAATCAAGTTTCGATTTTGGGTGCAGTTTTGGGAGTTTTGTTGCTGGAAAAATCGAGCCTCGATTTTACGCTGAAGGATAAAAACAAAACGTATTTTTCAACACAAATTTGTTCTAAATTTTGAGGGTTTTATTTCTCTATAAATATAAACCTTGTATCAGATGTAAACCGGGGCTGAAACAAGGGTTTAGAAGTCAACAAGAAAACTAGGGTTTTTATAGAGTTTGCTCTTGGCAACAAAAACTAGGGTTGGGGTTGATTTACCTTGGGAAACATTATTAGGATCGAGTCTCTTGGTTACGGGAAGAGATTGAGACTTTGGGTATAATTAGGCGGGAGACTTATTCATATAACCCATTGATATCTCTTTTGTAAAGTTATTTATTATTATAGTGGAACAGAGGGCTGCTCTCTCCCTCAGACTAGGTCAGTTTTAGACCGAACTGATAAACAAATTTCGTGTGTTCTCTTCTTTCTTTCTCCTGCTGTTTTCTACTTTTGTTTGTGATTATAACTGTTTCCCACTTGTTTTGGTTGCTTGATTATTCTTGCTCCACACATCAAGTATTTATTGGTTTGATTTTTTCAACGAATTCACAACAATTGGTAACAATGAAGTTTATAAAGCTAATAAAACTATTGTTAACTTTGATGTAGTAATAACATGTCCTAGTTTCAGTTTGTCTCCAGAGAAGTATGATCATCTTGTCTCATTGCTTCAACAAGAAAATTTACTATCTTTGGCATCATCTCCTACTAGACATGTCTATAATCATATAAGAACCTCCTCTTCTTTAGGTCATTCACCTATTGATGCTTCTCAGAGAGGTATACACAGAGTTATTTCTTGTTTTATTCATGATTCTTATGATTATTGGCTAATAGATTCAGGATCTAATGATTACATTTGTTCATCTTTAATTAGTCTTACTTCTTTTTACAAGATTAAACACATAAATGTTAATATCTCAAATTGTTCTTATGTTTTAGTCCACCATGCTAGTAATGTTAATTTTTCCCGCAATTTATTTCTCATAAATGTTTTATATTCCCCATATTTCAAACTCAATCTAATTTCAGTGTCTAAATTGTGCAATTCATTATCTTTCTTTATCCAATTTTCCATTAACATTCGTGTTATGCAAGATTTGAAATCCAGGAGAATGTTGGTTTGGGTGAACATTTAAATGTCTTATACAAACTGGTGGTGTTTGGGTGAACATTTGAATGAATTATACAGACTAGTGGTGAATGCTTATGTTTCTGATAGTTTAACTCATGATGATCTTTATTTTAGTTAATCCAATAAAATTGTACCAAAATCTTGCAATTCAACTACTATTTCTCCATTCAATGTAATTCAAGTTTCTTCCTGGTGGCATTTCAGATTGGGACACTTCTCTTAGAAAATATTGTCTCAGAAGCATACTATGTACCCTTCTATTTCTTATGATAATAAATCTACATGTGACATATGTCATTTTGCTAAACATAGAAGCTACCTTTTTCTTCTAGACAATCTTATTCTGCCTCTAATTCTGAGCTTTTGCATTTTCATATTTGGAGACACTTGTTATTCTTTTTGTGCATAATCATAAATTTTCTTTACTTTTGTGTATGATTTTAGTAGGTTTGTGCAGACCATTTTGCTGAAAACTAAATATAAAGTTTCTAACCATGTCAAAAAAATTTATTCAACTGATTGAAACTCAACACGGTATCACCCCTAAAACTGTTAGATTTGATAATGGTCCTTAGTTTTTACTCTGACTTTTATGCTTCTAGAGGGATTATTCATCAAAGATCTTGTGTTGAGACCCCTTAACAAAAATGGTATGGTTGAGAGAAAACACTTGCTTATTTTAAATGTTGATAGAGCCCTTATTTGTCAAACTAAACTTCCCAAGTCCTTTTGGTCCTACGTTGTTCTTCATGTTGTGTTTCTCATTAATAGAGCTTATACTCCACTGCTTAATCATAAATCATCTTTTCAACATTTATATGATTCTATTCCTAATATTAATCTTTTCAAAGTGTTTGGCTCCTTATGTCAGGGCCGGCCCTAGGAATAGGCTGGGGGTGCGACGGTCTAGGGCTCTTGCTGGTAGGGGGCCCTAAATTTCTTTTTACAAAAGGGGGTGTATATAGAAATATTTGGTTTCTGAGGGGTGTGTATAGCAAAGTTTACTGAAAGGCCCAAACATGTTGAAAGACTGTGCTGAAGCCTGTTAATGTTTATGACCCTTTTGTCTCAACTTTCTATATATACCCCCTTATATACAAAGATTTCTATATACACCATCCCTATAAATTTTTTAGTTTTTCTTAATAATGTGCCAAAAAAATTATTATCGAATAAATTTGTGATATTTTTTTGGGCCCTTTGTTTCTAATAATGTGCCTCGCTAATATTAAATATATTGGTCATAGTTATTATCCAAGAAATTGGGAATTTTATAACAAAACAAATTATATTTTAGTTGAAAATAAGCCTATTAGAGAAATTAATCTTAATGTTTACTTTCAAATGTTCCAAAAAATTAAATTATGTCGTTATGCTAAATCATGTGAGACGAATTTAGGATCATGTGGCCCACTCATCTTTTTTTGTTTTTTGGTAGTAAAAAGCGGGGAAAAAACGAAAAGAAGACCTGATAAAATCACAACAGTGAGCTAAAAAAAAATGATGTACTATGTAAGAGGCCCTTTTCTCATATTATGCTTAAGGCCTGTAAAACTCTAGGACCGGCCCTGCCTTATGTTATGCATAAACTCTTCATTCTCTTGATTCTAGAACAATAAATTGTATTTTTTTTAGGTTAGAAGTCAGATTTTAAAGGTTATATTCTAGTTTATATGGATTTAGAGAAATTTTTATATCTAGACATGTTAGCATCTCTAGAAACATGCAGATTCACTTTTCTTAACTATTCTCTGCTCGAATTCACATGCCATCATCAAGCTTTTATCTTCCATAAGCTCTTAAAGATAATAAGGGTTGAGCATAGGGGTGGGAATAAGTCAGGCCGTCCGTCAGGGGTCTATGGCTCGGTCTACTAAAAGCCCGGCTCGGCCTATCTTGTTTTATAAATGAGTCAAGCTTGAGCTTTTTAAAAAGCCTATTAATTTAATTAGGTCGGACGTAGGGTTATAAAAAAGTCTATCAAGCCTATCCGGCCGGCTCGTATATGATTGTATTACATTTTTCCACATTTATTATTTATATTTATATATGTCAAAAAGAATTATTGATCATTCAAATTCTCATACCACAATTATTATTATTATTTCAGTTTTTATTTTATTTTATTTTGTATTTGGGATACAACACAACTTTTGATGTTTCGTACTGTTTGGAAGCTTGTTAAGTTATCATTTAAGACTCATATGATTATTTGATTTGTGTGAACTGTTAAAGCTTTCTACTGATATGCCTAAGGTCAAGTATGGTTATTAAATTAAGTTTGAAATCCTTGTTGTTATTAGACATGATTATTCTTGAGCTTCTATCCATCTATATATTTTACAATTGTGTTTTATTAGTTTAATTTGTTTCTAATTAATGTTTATCTCTATATTAAGTATGTTGCACAAATTGAAAGAAAAAAAATTGATGACATTCTCTGTTTGAAAATTGTAACACAAACTAGGCTTTTAAACAGGCTAATAGGCCAAATCAAACTTTTAAAAAGGTCAGGTCAGGCTTAAAATAAAGCCTTTGACATGTAAAAGGTAAAGGCTTAGGCCTTAGTTTTTTCAACTAGGCATAGCCTATTTAAGCAAAGCCTGGCCTGGCCCGGCTCATTCCAACCCCTAGTTGGGGGGCAATCGTTTAGGAGTGGGTCTCAACTTACATTGCCCGTCCAATACATGACGACCAATTAACCCATACCCCCGTAGTTCAAGGCAACGTATAGGACTTGCTATGTGCTTCACCGCACATGAGCGCATCTCGTCCAATCTAGACCGTCCATATGATCTCTAATGACTTCTCACATATTTCGTCGGTTTTCACTAAGTTAATTACAATTGTGCCCACACAACACTTAAGGTATGATGCCAATTTCACTGCTTATCACACAATTTCCTTCCTCATTTTTCTCATCGACTTGAGCATTGGAGTGCTAATCTGTTTCCAGGTTCCTTTCCATGACTGAAGAGTTTCGTCCACCGCACCAAAGAACCACTTCCAATGTATCAGAGATCACCTTGTACGAGCACTTTCACCGGTTACTCATTGTTATGGTCCACTCCAAATAATTTATGAATATTTTGTTCTCGCAAGTTCTTTAGTCACTCTTTATTGTCTTTTCTTTGACTGGTTAGTGTGCCGTGTTATTTTCATGCTACAAAGTTTTCTTAATTTTTTTTATGGGATTTAGCTGCTCCACTTTTAAATATATGTTTAAATCAAGATGGGTTCTAGGAGAGCTCTCTATCTAACACTCGCTATTTTATTGGGTGAAATTTATGTGGCTCTCACCACTTAATGTGAGACCTATCTTCAACGTGTGAGACCTACATTGATATCTTTCTAATAAGAGAAAGAGTGGTAGAGAGGGTGTTAGAAAGAGAGTATTAACATTTCTCTCGGATCAAATCTCATTCACTTTGAGACTCTTATCACATCATCCTAAAAACCCAAGACTTGAAAGGTGTTCCAATGATTTTTAAATTGGCTCAATTGTACGGAGAAAGAGAGCAATAAAGCTCAAACACCATTCATTTGCAATTAGTAATAAGAAGTCTTTCAACTCCATTGCTCTCTTTCAGTGTACAATTCTTGCATACGTTGATAAGTTTTGTGCTATACCGTACTTCACTACTATAACACCAGTTTTCATTTTGTTACAACGTCATAGATACGGTTTTTACTATAATGTAGCAGTGACTAATCTTGCGAAAAATTTGTTGGGCACTTAAGGTGGTTCCCCTTTCCAAACCAAATTTTCTTTATATTAAAAGTCAAAAATCGAATCCATAATCACTTATTTTACGGATCTAATTTTCTTACCACTTGGATCAATACATTGTTGGTATTAACATACCACTACATGCAAGTGCAAAACAAATGAATTTATAAATGTGACCCAATTTATAATTATTTAAGTATTTGTGCGAATATCAAGATTTGAAAATAAAATGATGCCTCGAAATTATACTATCCAACGGTCCAAAAGTCGAACTTTTCATGGTAGATTATTCTACCTTATGTCGAATGTGGTTTCACTACACATACATGTGTTTAGTTTCTTTTTTTCCTTTATTTTTGGGATACAAGCATGTGTTTAGTTTCTATTAGGCAAAATCAATTCTATATAAAATCACAATTATGAAACATTAATAAATGTTAGCCTAAACATGCTATTAGTAAGGTTTCTACAATGGGCTAACATTGTGGTTAGCATGATCACATCCCACCTAAACAAAGTTTAGCCAACAAACCTCACCAACAACAACCTACCATCACTTATTTTAAATTTTTTTTTTTTTTTGAAGAAAGGATAAGTGATTATTATTAAAATAAATAAGAATCACTTATTTTAAAAGTTGAATGCGCACTTTGAAGACCAATAAATACTTATTGAAAAAGATTAGCCAGCTTTACTCAAAAAACATACAATGAATTTAAATTTGATAATGCACCTTCTCATCATCATCAATTTACTTAACAGTTTATACACAACGTTGACATATGTCCAATTCCTTAAAAAAAAAAAAATATTAACATATGTCTAATGTGATAACGTTAGTTCTTAATACTAGTAAAAAAAAATCCATACAGATAGTTCAGATTTCCTGTGGTTACGATTTGCACACGATCACACACGAGCCAGTGCGTCGGTGATCATTGGGTTGAAATTGAACGGTCCAAATTTCAATGTAGATTATGATTATTTTTTTTAAAGAAAGTATAAAGAGAAGTGTTATATGGAACGATTCATAAACGCACAAAGCAACACAACACGCAAAAGCATTTAACTGTTAACATATAATACATATGGGAGAGAAGTGTTATATGGCACGACTCATAAACGCATGAAGCAGCACTACATGCAAAAACGTGCTATGTATTAGATCCAAGGGCTGTAAAGTATTAATCAGATTGTCATAGATAAATGGTGTCGTGCCAACAATCATTTCTCAAATATAAAATATTGAACTTAAAAATTTGGACCGTTTGATTTCGATTCAATAATCACTGATGTACTAATTGCGTGAATGTGTGTAAATCTCAACCTTATGGAATATGAATTTGTGCTTTCTACAAGCAAGACAAAACAAAATTATGGAACTGACAGATACATACAAAGTGAAAAAGGAACTTGAAAAAAAACATATTCAAGGACCAAAGATATTATTACATTCTTTCCAGTTGTGCACCTTATGTTAATTGGGACATCTGTATTATGCAATAAAAGTCAGATTTCAATTTCAATGACAACGGCATAGGTTAAAAAAATATTATTTATTGATACATCTTATGACTCAAGATGGTAGCCCCAACATTCCTTTTGTTTAATTGGTTCTTACAAATTATTTTAATCAAGAGTTTTATAATATAAGGAACCTTCCTAGTTCTTACATCAAATTTAAGCCTTTTTGCACATAATGCAACTACCATTTCACTACCTTTTGGTTCTTTAACCAAATTATGTTTTTGCAGCTCAACAAGATAAAAGAGTGTGATATCTAGCTAGCTAGCTATACTAATGTAAGTTCAATATATAGTTTTTTTAATTCATCATCTATATAGTTTTTCTCTCATTCTTTTCTTCCCTTGCATCAAAAAAAAAAAAAAAGATGGATTCTTTTAAACAAATCTGGGGTGCAGCAGAAGGATGTAGCAGTAGTGAATCTGGTTGGACTATGTATATTGATTCTCCTATGCAAGAAGATGATGCTAGATGCAGTAATGAAAACGATGGATATCATCGTCATGAAATCTATGGTGAGAAAAACAGAAGAAAGAAGAAAGTTGATGAAGAAGAAAGTGATGATTCGATGGCTTCGGATGCTTCGTCCGGTCCGATGAATTATCAACATCAAACAAATTATGGTCGTGGACAAGGAAAGTCGGGGTCGAAGAAAGATAAACAAGATCATGGAAGCAAGAGTTGTTCTAAGAAGAATGGAAACAAACAAGAGAAGAAACGTGTTGATAGTAGAAGTAAAAAATGATGGAATATGTTCATTCATTCTATTGTATATGATGCTTGGGATTTTTGTAACCTTGCATCTTCAAAATTTGAATTTGTTGATTTGTACTCATACCTCTACCCAAAAGAAATTTCTCCAAACATTTTTTCAAATATTAGAATCATAAGTCTTAGATATTCATCTTTCACATTCAACTCTCTATTGAATGTTGTGATCATTTTTTTATTGTGATCCTATCAGAACTTCTCGCAGTTAAGGGTGCTTAAATTCAAACAGTATCTACCAATATTCAAATCAGAAGAAACAAGTTTCTAAGAAAATCAATAGATGGTTTTCTTGAGGGAGGGGTCATAGAGAAGAAGGTAAAATCACATAAAGCTAGACATTCATTGATTTTGGGCTTGTCGGTCCGACATGTGTCAGTGTCCTATATTTTAGACATTAGCAATGTCTACGTGTCTATGTCTGTATCAGACGGCTTTGTTGAATCTTTTATCATGTAAACTCAAAATTATATTATCTTTTTAACCAAAGTCTAAAAATAGAAAATCATGACAGCTCCGAAGAGAATGTCAGGTGATCCATTAGGCACAATCATAGGTAGAACCACTAAATTAAGGTAAAACAAAAACATCATAGTAAAAACATGCTGCAAATCATATGAAATTCCAAAATTAGAATATCTAGAAGTCTAAAAGTAAATTAAGAAAAAGTTAACTGCTGTAATAACAAACAATGTTGAGTTCAATCATTATCTACTTCTATAATTTGTCATGATTGAATTTGCAGTGAGATTGAGATTGATCGAATCACAATGAATTACCATGATTTTGACAAAAGTTACATGTTAAAGCTTCAACAAAATCATAGTCTCACCGTTATTTTACCACTTTGCATTCACGTTACTTTCAACTAAAATCAACTTTTCTTACCATGAAACCGAACATACACTAAATATACAAAAGTTGGTTTACATAAAAAACAAGAAACATGACAAAAGAAAAGTGGCCAAAGCCAAAAAGATTCTAGATAGTATAGCACAAGAAAGAAAGTGATTTTTGTTTGAAGAACATGGTAATAATGATTTTGTGGATGCACGTGTTTGCTGCCAAAATAGCTATGAAGCACGAATGGGGTATGCTTTGCTGGAAAGAAGGTAAGGTTTCACACAAATGACAACTAGAAGCAATAAAAGCATTGTTGTTGCAGTGACAACTTTGTAAATATGGGACACAAATGTAAACAGCAAAGCAATAGCAAGTTTTAGGCTGTATAAGTGACATAAAAACATGAGGGTACACATGACCTAAAAGGAATCAATGAAATCATAAATTAAATGGTCACACACATTCATATAAAAACAATAGAAAGTGAGTCCTTTTTTTTATATTTTGTGTAAAATACAAAGATAGAAAAGAGTGTTTCTCTTTTGTCCACGTTTTACCAAAGAAGTAGCTTTGGTTTTTGTTCTCATTATTAACTGAATCATGACAAGACAAGTCATCATAATCTGCTAATAAGCAGTACAAATATTTAGAACTTGAACTTGTAATCCTGTTTGATTTGTAAATTATGTATCATCCACGCTTTAAATTAAAAATGTGTTCAATATTCAACATCTATCGGTGTTTGACATCAATGCGACATTATTTAATAATTTTATTTTTTCAAATTTACTGGAGCCAACATGTTTGTGTCATTCTAGTGTCCATATATATGTCGGTGCTTTCCAACTTCTAACACTAATAAAAGGGAATTTAAATAGAAATTTTTATATCATTAGGATTTAGGATTGAGTGTGAGCCAACATGTTTTTATATGCATGAGGTTTTACATATAATAGAAAGAAATTATGCAGACACTAAATTTTGTTAGGTTTTATTGTGATCCATAAACACTTAATTTTATGAAACTCATGGATATCATATTATCAAAGAAAATCTTATTTGAAACCTACGAAATAACAAGGGTAAGTTCACTCCAGTGTCATCGATTGTGGATTGCAAACCATGGCAGAAAGCCAAAAATCTACTATTTTAAGCCACCATATCGGCCATAAAATGGCGTGGCGCCGCCATTCTATTTAACAATTTAAGACTTTGAAGTGTGTTTTTCTCAAAGTTTAAGGTTCGATCCTCTTTGTGTCAATTTTGGTGGGCTAAGTAAATGCAATTCTATGTTCTGGCTTTAAATGGGCTCCTTAAGGCTTTGTTTGGGAGTTTGGAGGGGAAGGTTTGGGAAAAAATGAATGAGCAAGTGGAAGAAATAGAAGAAAATGGGAGGGGAGGGTTTTGGGGGGTTAACTTTTCTTCATAACAAAAAACCCTCCTCATTTTGGAAACTAAAAGATTGTATTGGAGGAGGGTTTTGGAGAGTTTATAAGAATTTTTCAAATTTAATTTATGTTGTATAATATTTTAAAAATTAAAAATATAGTAATCAAATGCATTAATTTATCAATTTTCTCTAAAAAAACCACTCATTAAATTTTTTTTAAAGATTTCTCAATTTTCTCTCATATTTTCCACCCCTCAAAGCCTTTTGTTCCCCTTCCCTCCAAACTCCCAAACAAAACCTAAGGGGATGGTGAAATTGGACCCCTTAAATTAGTCGGTGTTTTGATCGGATACCGAGTTAAAAAAAAAGAGTTATTTAACATCAAGAGATCTCTTCAAAGGATTTTTTTTCAAAGGAACAAACTAGGAAAATCTGACTAAGGAATATTCCATACACACATTCTCATCACTTAAAAACCTAGTATGCAACTATAAAAAATAATTTGTCATAAAACTTTTTTATAAACTCAATTTGTTAGTCACCACTTGAAGAGTGGGTTAAGATTTGAATAGATTCTTGCATATCGTTAACAGCAAACAAAGTATGGAAAGATAATTACTGAGTAACATGAAAGAATATCTTAAGTGTATATGAATATGATCCATATTCTAAATTTTTGTTTACAAAGAAGTGGTTCTCAACAAGTGTAACAATTATTTAAATTTTCAATAATTTAATGTTTTTTTGAATTGGAAAGAGATATTTAAACCCTCTTGAGATTTTGTGGTAAGATATTATTTTCTAAAAATAGTTTATCATGAATCTGTGCCCACACCTATTTCAGCCAAACACCATTACAAGCTTCTCAATCATTATTCTCATTATTGACAAAAACCATTGAAGACTTTTCAATCATTGAGTCCATTATTGTCATAAAGACTTCAAAACAAAATTTAATAAAACAAGAAGCTCAACACCAACAGAAGAGAAAAGAGAAAGTAGATAGATTGACAGAAGTTACTTCTAACAGCTAGCTAAGATATAATTTGGAAGTAGATGAAAGTATAAATATAAGGCAAAGGCAAAAGCAAAGCATAAACTAAAAAAAGAAATTTCAAACATTCTTATGGTGACTTAGACCTTGTTTGGAAAAACAACATAATTAAACACTTATTATAAGTGTTTCTATATAAGCTATTTCCATAAGGAAAGATAAAAGTCAAACAATTTTCTTTTAACTATAAGCTAAAACAAATAAACATGTCACGGGCCATTCCTAGCACCAGAGAGGTTGTTGATTATCGACATAGAGTTTAAAGAATCATGCATAGCAAAGTCATGTCCTATGAAGCATGGACACTCCTCGGATTAGGCGTGTCCCGGTGTCAGACACGTGTTGTGTGCGACACCGACACATATAATCACACTAAATTATATGATTTTCTCAAATTATTAGCAGTGTTAGTGTAGTCCATGTCGTGTCCGGTGTTCTTGCATGTATTTATGCTTCATGAGTCATGTCTCCTGGATATATTAATGTTGTGTTTACGATGATTGATTTTTCCATCCAAAAAGACCTAGCAACACAGCTTATTGTCCGCTTACCTTCTGTTCATGTTAAGTAATCCTCGATATATATTAACAAATAATCTAGCAAACTCTCAATCCAAGGAGGCACTTAATATACAACACATGTACAGATAGGATTAGGAAGGTTCTTACACAATAGTTTTATAACCAAACTAGAATTAAAAACCAAACAGAACCCCACAAAAGAAGATACATGAGTGGAAAAAAAAGGGTGCATGTTTTCAAGGGTCATAAAAAGGTATGAATAATGCAGAAGTTACTTTCATCTATATAAATATATCATCCACACTTCTAAAAGGTAGATTCTTATTTGTCTTTGTCTGTGGGACAAGCTACAAATAATCAAAATTTGTCAAACTACACAGGTATGAAATTCCAAAAGTGTGCAACGATTAATAAAGTATAAAATAAAATGACAACAAAACATCCAATACTTATCCAATTAGGTGTGCCTAATTAGATTAATTAATCAAATTCATTGCCTAATTGTCTCTACTAAAAACCAAAAACTAAACTGGCAATTCATAAATATAAGATGGATATTTTATTTTTTTGCTGGCTTATGATAGAATTGATTACCTTTATTTGAAAAAAATTAGACATAAACCCTAATTACAAAGATAGAAGACTGGAGAACTTTGAAGTTGTGCACAGAACACTATGCTCAAAGACCTCAATTTACTAGCTAGATTTCGCTATAAATCTTTGAAGCGCAGACACAATACTGACACATAGATGCCAGTAATGATTTGAGAAAATAGAATTATTGAATGTAATTTCATATGTCGGTGTCGGACATCTACATGTATTGAACATCAGACGTGGATACCAATAACATTTTAAGGAAATATAAATGATTGAATGTAATCACATTCATTATTTTTTTTTGTTTTGAAGAAGCTAAATTAGCCCACCGAAATTGACACCAGGGAGAATCGAGCCTAAAACCTTGAGGAGAAGCACACTCCCAAGTCCCAAACCAATACCTCCGGACCAACTCAAGTGGGTTATGTAATCACATTCGTTGAGATCAGACATAGATGTATCGAACATCAGACATACCTTCAATTTGAAGTATCGATGCTACGTAACTCTCAATCCGTCTTAGTTATAGACAATGTCTTATTTCTCTAAGAGTCTATATGGATTGACTTATTAAAGCTTATTTACTGGTATAAGCACTTGTGAGACTGTTTGAGGGAGTTTATGAAAACAGTCAATGACATATATACAGACTCTTTAGGATATCTTATGAACACAGCTAACAACTTATATGAAAAAAAATCGACTTTACCTTTATTATAGAAATAGTTTATGCATAAACACCTATACATTATGCACTTTGACTAAACAGTTTATCCAAACAGGGACTGATCATCCAAGTCCCCAGTCAGTAATTAACAAACTAACCAACGGGGTTACCTATTAATGCTTTCCCCCTAAACATTCACACTTCCTTCAAGGTCAAAGTTTGGTTAAAAAAATAACAGAACAATACATTGGCCCTATGCAATTCTGGTAGAAAATAGAAACAGAAAGGAAGACAAAGTGATTACAGTAGCCAACAAAAGTTCAGATGATTCTTCCAATTTCAGAAAACTGGACCAGAAACAATGTGTCTAACATACTTCCTTTCTCCCTCTCGTGTGTAGTACTAGTATGAGGACTAGATTGTTCACGGTTCAGTTCATGAAGGAAAACTTAAATGAACCGATAAAACAGTTCAGTTGAACTGAGCTGAACCTTAATGGTTCATCCAGAACTACATCGAACCAGTATAAAGGTTTTATGTACCGGTTTTGTGTTTTTTAACCAAATCGAACTTTTTCTTCCAGAAGCTATTGTGCTAGCTTCCCAAGATTGCAAGTCCTCCCAAGATTTCAAAAGACGACCGTGTCACATTCTAGTTGCTCCATTTACATAAAAACCACCGCCGTAGAATTGAGAGCATCCTTTCTCAATTCCAAGGTTGCCCATGATACTGATCTACATTAAACTTGATAAGAATTGGTAACTTCACTTGAAAGAATTAGAGATAAACCCCAGTTACAGAGATAGACCACTGCAGAACTTCGATGGTATGTAAACCTCCCTATGATCAAAGGCCCTAACTCTCAGAATAACTTGCTAGCCTTTCCTTTCAACTGTTCTTACTAGTTTCGTGAATTCGTGCAACGCAAGATAAAAAATTCGTCGAAGGAGTTTCCTATCCATTGTCTGTTATATAACTTGATTGTTGGGAAGAGACTGCTGCACTTGAAACCTGAAAAGTTTAATGGTTCTGCATGTAAAACTCAAAGCACAAGGGGTTGCCACACTAACCTTTAGGTTTGATTCTCCCCCACCAATAATTGTATATTGGATGCAATACGAATAACCAGCGAATCCTCTTCAGGATACTACGAGTTTCTTGATGTGTATTGCACAACTACGCCAAACGTATCTTCTAACAATATTTTACTGATTTATGGTTCCAACAATTCACTCATGCATTAAAGAATTGATGGATGATTTAGTGTAAGAGAATGAGGAAGAATTATATTGTTAATGTAACAAAATTCATCTTTCTGTTGTTTTTGTGTGTGTCCAAATTAATGCCCAAATGCAAAGCATTTATAGTGCATTATATGACCCTTCACATGAGAGAAAACACTCATTTGACTTGAATCAATGATATGGTTCATTAAGCACTCTTTTGCCAAAGGTTATGATCATATACACTTGAATCAATGATATGGTTCATTAAGTACCATTTTGCCAAAGGTTATGATCATATACACTTGAATCAATGTTAAGGTTCATTAAGCACGCCTTTCCCAAATGTCCCAATGTATATGAATGGTACTCATAAAGAGTTACAACTCTTCGTGAAGAGTTACAACTTTTAGTTCTAAAGTGATTCCATTATTTTGGAAATCACCAACATTGTCCCAATCTTCAACTACTTTGGTTGATTAAGTCGTCCCATTCTATACCTAAAAGGATAAATTACCCATTGCAAAAGTTGGCTGAGATTTACATTGACGAGATAGATACCATATGTTCACATCAAGAGTTTGGGAGAGTTTGCAAGGGGCATTGGGAAACAAATTGAGGTTGATTTCTTTTTATCACCCTCAGAATGACGGTCAGACTGAAAGGATCATTCAGTCATTAGAAAACTTGATTAGGGCATGTGTGCTGGAGCAAGGAGGGAGTTAGGGTACTTGCTTGTCGTTGATTGAATTTACTTATAACAACAGTTTTCACTCTAGTATTGGGATGCCCCCTTTCGAAGCATTATATGGTATGAGATGACGAACGCCTTTGTGTTGGTATGAATCCGGTGAGAGTGCAGTGCTTGGACCAAAGATTGTTCAGCAGACTACTAAGGAAGATAAGATGATTCAAGAAAGGGTGAAGGCATCGCAAAGCAGTCAGAAGAATTATCATGTTAAGCGGAGGAAGTCATTGGAATTCCAAGAAGGGGATCATGTGTTTTGGAGAGTCACTCTGGTGACGGACGTTGGTGGTGCTTTAAAGTCTAATAAACTTACACCATGTTTTATTGGCCGTTACCAAATTATAAAGAGAGTTGCAGAGGTAGCTTTCCAAGTCTCTCTATCATTGTCACTTTCGAATCTTCATAGTGTGTTATATGTGTCTCAACTTCGGAAGTATGTCCCTGATCCATCTAACATAATCCAAATGGGTGAAGTGCAAGTAAGGGATAACTTGACCGTTGAGGCCTTACCTTTGAGAATTAAAGACCGAGAGGAAAAAATTTGATGGGTAAAGAGATTGCTTTAGTGAAGGTGACATGGGGAGGACCTGCTGGAGGAAACATAACATGGGGGCTCGAGAGTTGGATGAGGTAATCTTATCCAGAATTATTTTCTTCAAGTAATTTTGGAGGGGTAAAATTCTTTAGGTCAAGGAGAGTTGTAACACCCCGAATTGATATTTAATTAATTTAATAAGGTTAAATAGGTTGAGTCTTAATTATTATTATGTTGATAATGCATTTTGCCTGAGTATTATGTTATTGTCGAGGAAATAGAGTTTTGGTGATTATTATTATGTTACATGGATTAAATGATGATGAGAGGAATTAAGTAAAGTATAGAGGTGGGAGATGTGAAATAGAAGTAATAAAATAAGTGGGGGAGGAGGGAGTAAATTATGTTAGGTAGAGGGGAGGAAAATAATAATAATAATAATTAACCTAGTTTCCTGGTATAAATAGAGAAATAGAAAATCATAATAAACACTTTTTCTTAACGGAGAAAAGAAGAGAGGAGAAGAGGCAAACTCTAGCTAAGGAGAGGTGAAAAATAGTTCATGGAGGATTGAACCATGCTCTTGATGCCAAGTTAACAATATTGGGTTGCAATAGAGAAGATAGAATAACATAAAACGGCTAGGGTTTCATAAAATACCAATATTTTAACATTACAAAATGTTACAAGAGAATATACCAAAACCTAATGGACTACTATCTAAGTAATATAAAGACCTAGTAGTTTAAGCCCAATACTTTATTATCTAACACTCCGACACTTTTTTTACATGCGAGTGCTTTCAAATATTCATGTGTAGGTGCGTATAGTTTGCAAACATTCAATGCTTGAAATTCTTTGATCACCGACATTAGAACACTTGGTTCACACCATGACCTTAGAGCTTCTTATAGATCTAAAACATAAATTGTGATCACAAATTGAAATTATTTTTCACCTCGATACTCATCTCTTATTTGATATGCAAGTTTTATCAAATATTCAAGTATAGGTGCGTGGAGTTTGCAAACGTTTAATGCTTGAATTTCTTTGATCACTGACATTTGAAGACTTGGTGCACACCTTGAACTTGGAGCTGCTCATAGATCCAAAGTTCCAATTAGTCACACCATTATTGATATGATTGAACAAATCATTTCAATTTAACTATGATTTTGGGAACTGGTAGAAGAACCATCCTTGGATGACGTTTTTCTTCAAAAATGAAAGGTTTTAAGATCTTATTCCAGTTTTGTTTTAATCATGGAATATTAGTCCAACCATTCACTGTTATGTGATTTCACACTGAAATATATGACACTTCTTCAATTTTCATGTTTATCTACAAAATCATTAGAATTCGTAAGATACTATAGAAAAAATTGAGATGACAAATGGAAATTAGAGACAAAAAAAGTGAAATTGGTCACCAAAATGTTGTAAGATAATTATCATAACATTGCAATACAACTTAAATTTATTTTGAATTATCTTGTAAACTTATATGATATCTTATAAATAGAGCCAATTATTTACATTAATTTTGGGAAAGTTATTTGTATTGAGAAGAATGGAATAGAATCACAAAGAGTGATTCTGAGTCTCAAGATGGTGATACAAAAAAAAAAAAAAAACTTAAAGAATCAACTTATTACAATTAATTAACATAAATGACCTAAGTGGTACGGGAAAAAAAATTAAAGGGCCAATTTGTTACAATTAAATAATTTAAAGGACCTCTGCCGTAATTTATCATTTTTCTTATATGCATGCTTATATTTTTTGAGGAAAAACAAACTCATGATTAGTCATTTCTCGTGGTATCCAAAATTACATGATTTTTAATCTAAAATAATCATTTTAAATTGAGAACATACCTTATCAGTCCTGTACTCGTTGCTTCTTGGTTTCTCTTTAACTTCCCAGTTGTTCATCAATTCAGTGCAAAGCCCTTTGGTTCTTTGGTTTTCTTCTTGATGTAGTAGGTGGACTTGAAATCTAAATCCATATATGGGTAAAAAGTTATTAATAAAATTTAAAACAATGAAGTGAAAAAATATTCCACCAAAGGGATATCAAAATATGAAATAATGTCCAAATTACCTCATTTGGTGGAGCAATGATGATGGTAGTATCATCATTATTTTTAGGACTATCATTTTTATCATTACTGCCATCAAAATTAGTATTATCACATTGTTGTCATATAGAAATATGTATGATATTGGTTTAGCATCATACATCACATCATCTTCCTGATCAATTAACATGCATAATAAAAGTATAATTAAACTAACTACACATATTTCTCACCCAAAAAAAAAGTAATACAACGGATGTACAAAATATGAATGTAATTTATTCTATTAAATAGAAAATTTAATATGCTAGATTTGATTTAATTTATATAGATATTCATTCGTTATTGTTAAAGTATTTATAGTAATAAAGAAAACTTTTTTAAAGGAGAATAGAGAAGTGTACTCGATACAAAAAATAAAACAAACTAGTAATTAAGGTGCGAGATGATCAAACTAGATTCTTTATTTTTATAATTCATATCAAGGAACATTAACACTTTCAAAATCAAAGCACACTATTGAAAAATACACATTTCACTTAGATCTTGAAAGAACTAAAAAATTAGAGAAATTAAAATGAAGATATTCAAAAAGATAAAGGTATGGAAATACGAGGGGATTATAGAGAAATTGTCTTATTTCAATGTGTAATTTTATGTGATAATTTCATCATTTACAGTAGTGTTGTATGTATTTCATAGACATAATATACACTACTATGCATGTGTATCATCCCTAATTAGATATCCCACCATTAAAAATTTGATATGTACTGTATTAAAAATCTCTATTGAAATATACAATATATTTTAAAGTTTGATATAATAAATTCGGAAAAAAAAGAATAAAAACAAGTTTTTATAGATATGTATACTATGATTGACCAAAAGGATATGCATAGAACATGTACAACATCTATAGAGAAAACAATGATATATTAACATATGATTTATTAAATGGCAAAAGATAAAATGGAAACAAGAAAAGGAAAAAACCTAATATATATATATATATATATTACCTTTTCCACCAAAGTCTCTCTGTTTTTGAATTTGGATTGGCAGCCATGGAAAAGAGGGAATGGTAGTAGTTGACACCTAATGAAAGTTATATAAATAGTCAATATATATAAATTAGGGAAAACAAAATTAATTTGACTGAGACTGTATATATACAACAATATATTGAATTTGTAGATTCATTGAATAATTGATGTATTTTATCTATAGTATTGATGAAATACACCAGTTATTTAATGAATCTAAAAAATGATATTTTACTTATAATAACAACCAGAGAGTTTATATACAAGTATTAATAAAATTTTACATTTAATTTTATTTTAAGACGAGTTAAAACAAGGTAAAAATAAATCCAAGTAAAGGGTAGAGAAATAAGCATGACTCATGCGTTTCACAAGCACGACCATATATTTTTCTGTAACCTGTGTAGAAATGCAGATTTTTCTACAATTTCCACCATTGGAGCCTTCCAAAGCTCCGATTCTAAACCTCAACACACCAAATCGCCCATAAACATTACCCTAAGCTTATACTAACATATAATATACCAATTTCACAAAGATTATCCACTAACAATGACTTTTTATAGGATTAATTCACCATTAAACACTTAAACAAATATCTCACCAATCCAATTTTCACTCACCACCTATGCACACCAACATATATCACCAAACACCAATTATAATCAAATTCACTCCATAAAATCCCAGAAATAATTGCACAACGTTTAAAAGGTTCATGAGAACATCAATATTTGGGATGAATTGACACAACAATAGCGAGGGTTTAAGAACCCTTTTTTCCCCTTTATAAAATTACACCCAAGGATGAATAATCCCTCCCCTACCTCGAATTCATAGTAGTTGAAGCTTTTGCTTGAGTCCTTAGGTTTTGCTCATGCCTCTTCCACTCTTATTTTCTCCTAGGTTTCACATACTAACTTCTATGTCTTTTATTTTTCTTTTTATACTAAGAAATCAAGGTTATCTTTTATTATTACTATTTTCCTCCCCTTTACTTATCACAATTCACTCCTTACTCCGCCAATTATTTCATTATCTTATTTCTCACCTCCTGCCCTTAATATCTTTTATTTTATTCACTTTCCTATTTTTAATCAAATAAAATTATAATAATTCTACTGAAACTTCACAATTTCACAGCAATGGCCTATTACTTTAAGTAAAATGCCCCATCACCATAATAAATATTAGAAAGCGTATTTTTAATTTTATTAAATTAAACAAATGAGAAATCAGGGTGTTACAATTTGGGCTTAGGTAATTAGTCCAATTAAATGATATTAAGTGGCCCAAAATCATAATTGATTTCAATGCTTCATAGATGAACTTGGAGTGGAAAGTTAAAGTTGTGTCTCTATTCATTTTCTTTGTAATGCCTATTTGCACGTCACAATCAGATCTACTAGCAACTCTATCTTTGAATCTCTATGCTCTACCTATGAAGGGAACCAATAGGTTAAGGAAGCTAAAACTAACCAATTGATACATCGGTATGATCTCTTAAAAATGAAGGAAGATAGAGATATTGACACTATGTACTCAAGGTTTCAAACTCTCGTGTCATGCCATCAAGTTTTGAAAAAGAGTTATTATGTACTTGATCATGTCAAGAAAATTATTAGGAGTCTTCCTGCCAGGTTCAGACCAAAGGGTACAACTATTCAAGAAGCAAAGGACTTGGATAAGCTAAGATTTGAAAGTCTCATAAGATCTCTCAAGAGTCGTGAGATTGAGTTTGTTGGAGATGAACCAGTTAAGAAATCCATGTCTATTGCTCTGATATCTAAAGGTAAATCTGCCAAAGCTCTTCAAGCTATTGAGTCAGAAGAAGAAACTCTTGATGGAGATTCTGAAATTGACTCAAATGTTCAAGAAATGGCTTATTTAACCAAAAGATTAAGCTAACAGACCAAAAACAAAATGTTCCTAGGCAAGAGCAGTGGTTCAAAAGGTTAAGGATTCAAGAACAAGAACGAAAATCAGAATGGCTGCTACAACAACAAGAGATTTGGTCACTTCATTGTTGAATGTCTAGAGTTACAGAAGGACAAGTCAAGAAAAGAAAGTTCTAAGAAGGAGAACTACAAGAGCAATCTGAAGAAAAGTCTCATGGAAAAATGGAATGAGTTTGATAAGAAAGCAGAATCTGACAAAGATGAAGAAGAAGTAAATCTTGGTCTAATGGCCACAAGAACATCTGATGCTGAGTCTGAATCAAATTCTGATGATGGTGATAAGGAACTTCTTAAATTTATTAAACCATAGTCTAAGACTGGAAAGTCAAAGGTTCTAGCCAAACCAACATCTGAGATTTAAAAGGCAAAGACTCCATAAAGGTCAAAACCAAAGACACAGAGACCTCAAGTTATGAGTAACTCAAAATCTGAAGCTAAGAACAATTCAAGACCAAAAACGTTTAAACCAAAAGTCTTGGATAGTTCTCAGCAACAAAGCTTCAAGTCTAAGGCACAAAGGAAGGAAAAATCTTTCATGACTAACAAGAAAGGACCCATTAAGATCCGGGTACCTAGAAATGAAATTGTTTACATTTCAGGTATGACTTGTCGCATAACACTGGATTCAATCCTAACTTCTGGAGAATGGATATTCACAAAACATGATGGAAAGAATGCATGTGTTCCAAGTCCTAACATTGAAAGAGAAAGATACCGTGAATTATGAAGGAAACCAGAAGAGAAGGACTTCTAGTAAGGTGATTAATGTCAATCCTTCCCTCTCATGTAATTATTGTTTTGTTGTTTAAATTTTTGATAGATCTCAACATAATACACTTAACATAAATTAATTATGTGGTAGTTATTATGTTATGATGTGAGATGAGACTATGCTTATTTATCAATATGACAAATTAATAAGGTTCTCAAATCTAAAGAAGGGACACAACTTTTGTAATCAATTTTTTAATCTGGCTGATCAAAAAGCAAATTGTTTTCTGAGAGTAAGTAATGGTTAATGACTTTGATATTATAAGATTACAACAGGCCAACTATAGATTAATTTCTATAATTCAGCAAGTTGAACTAGTCAAGGGACTATTAGTGTTACAATATCACTCATATGCTCTTTAAAGGGGCATGCCATAAATGAAATTTTGAGAAAATATTTTCAAAACAAACATCACTATTCTATCTCTTCAGAATTTAAGAACCTCCTCATATGAACTTGCCTATATCAGTTAACACTAAACAAGCAAACAGGAAGGAGTATGAACAAGTCACATATGATAACTACAACAAGGGAACATAGTTAATTTCTCATAACTTAAGTTGAGACATATGATCTTAACTGTACAGAATGAGATCTGATCAAGATCTATTTTGAACAAAAATATCATATGAATCTGCTTCGAGAAATAAACCAAGTATGTCTCATCTTCATAAGTTTATATGTACTAGTTATATCTTACACATCTGAATCTTTCAGAAGCAAATTATGCCAAAATCTACTGCGTGTATTCCTCTAGGTATTATATAGAAAATTAATAGAAATACAATTTTATAGAACATATGATTAAATATAAAAAAGTCACCATAACCTAATATGAGATATAAAAACCAACACATGATATTTGATTTTTTCAAAAATAAATAATAATTGGACTTCTATATGTTTATTTATTTTCTAAGAAAAACAATTAGTGATCCTACTTTACGAATTTGAGCCATGTTTCACTCTGATTAACATAATATTTAACATGATCACTATATTAAATAATATATCTGAATCAATGACCTAGAACATAATTTTTACTAGTGACAACTACAAAGTTTTATGATCAACACAACAATGAAGTTAGATCCAATCATTTTATTCATAAACTTTTTTTCTTAACTATAACACAAATTAAATCTATATGCGAAAAATTGATCTGATAATTGAATATAGAATTTGAAGCAAAATAAGCATTAAAAAGAATATATTCATACAGTAGTCTCTTGAGGAAAATCCAATAAAATTACAACGATGCAGGGATATATTCATATAGTATGACAAATATAAAAATAAATTGTTGATGGTATACCTTTGGTATTTCGCCGATTTGATTATGTGATTTATAATTATTTTGATTTTAACATCTTCATCTTGATCTGCACATTCACCTTCATCCATTGTTACAGCATTCAAATTGGACAGTCCAATCTACAACGTTTGAGCAAAAGGATTTGGACAAGCTAGTCGATCCCGAATTCTATCGATGGGTGTTGTCGTTGTCAAATAGGATGTAAATCAAATTTAATATGAACAAGTTGACAACAAGATATTCTTGAGATCAAGTTGACAACAAGATTAGTTTATGAACTTGTGAGATGAACATAAGAATTAATCAATTTTGGATTCAAAGAGGCAGCGAGATCTTGAAAAATGATTAATAAATAAAGAATATTAGAGAACACGAGAAAATAAAAACAAATTATATGAAGAATGACATATGGAGAACAAAGACGAAGTAGAAATAATGAAGAAGCATTATTGAAAAGAATTAGAAGAAATGAATGAGAAAATATTGTCGATGCGGCCATATTTATATTGAAAGAGTAACAAAAGAGAGGATGGGCCATCGGGTTTTGGGGCAATGGGCTTGGGACGATTAATCATAGAAACTATATAGTTGCTATTCTCACATTTAGAATTTCCCATTCCCGTAAAAAAAGCCGAATGTGATTTAACTCACGTAGGTGTATTTTCAACGTGAGTTAACTAACGTAGGTGCATTTTTCAGCGTGAGTTAACTCACGTAGTACGGGAATGAGTAAAAACAAAAGGGAGAAGAGCAATTATTTATAAACTATATCAACCAAAATATAAAATGTTGCCTAAAATTGTCTCAAGATGCCTTCAAACTCTCTTATAATAATAGGTTAATATCAGTGTAAAGTACTATGCCACTTGCACTAGTCAAATAGATACATATAATTGTAATTATTTAAAGGTTTATTAACCTTTCTTTGTCCCTTAACTTAATTTTGGAATTCATTTTGGTCCCTTAATAAAAAAAATGTAATATTGGTCCTTCAAAATCTAAAATCTTTTTATCGAGCAAGACTTGTATAGTCATAATAACATGTAAAAAGTAAAAGATGAAAGTTTGTTATCTGTATTATATATAAAGAAAATAACATATTTCGACTCTTTTGAGCTGTCTTTTTTTCTTCTTCCAAAATTACTCTCATCTTTCAATATAAATAGCACATATAACAAATAGATAAGAGTAAATTCAAATATTAAAATAAAAGTGTAATAGACACGATATGGATATATATGTCCTTTTTTTTCCTTTATTCTTTAAAAAGTTTAACAAACTAGATGAGTATATCTATACTTACTTTTTCATTATCTCAATTGAAACCTACATTGATTTAGGTTCTTGTTTTGATGATGTTAGGATATAGAATTTTATAGTTCCTTTATGTTGTTTTATTTGTTGGTTGTTTTTGTTCTTAGCAATATAGCATAAAATCTTGTGAAAGCACTCAGCAATCCATGTCTCATGTGTTCCTTCTGTCTTGCACAACATTTTTGCATGTATAACCCTCTTTCCATGCTTTTAAATCGATTCACATTTATCTGAATCATATCATCAAAAGTCTCTGACTTGGGGTGAACCATTTCATGATTTTTTGAATCGTATCATGGCTGATTCGAGTCAAAATACTTTGAATCGTATCAATTAAACTCTCTGACTTAAGGGTGAATCGACTCAAATTTATTTGAATCGTTTCAATCTTCATCCTGAGTCATAGCATCTTCATAATCTTATGGCTTGTTTTTTAACTGTCTGAATTGATTCACACATTTAATGAATTGATTCACATAGTTGTTTTTGAACGAAAATTTGCACTGGCCACCTGTTCTGGACCGGTCAAAGACCTGGGCTTAAATCACTTAGGCCCAATAACAAATCAAGCCCAAATGCTGCATTTGGCAGATTACTCGCAACACACCCCTTCTCCGCGAGGGGGTGCATGGAGCAACTGAGACCTGTTCAAATGAGCAACGTCTCTTTACCCACGTTCCCGCGAATATCTCACCGGAGGTTACACTTCTACTGATTTTGTAACTGTCGGCCACACGTGTGCCTTACAACGGCTTTGCATTCACCCACCTCTATAAATAAAAGGCTTCTCGTAGCCTCCAAGGTAGAATCTCTCACACTCTCAAATCCCCATTCTAAACTCTACTGACTTGAGCGTCGGAGTGCATGCAGGTACACACACCCCATTCGGTCCAACGCTCACTGGAAGTATAAACTACCACCGTGAACCACCGCATTCATTCCAGCGGCGACAGCCACCTTCTGGTCAGGTACGATCACCACCCTTTTCTATATATACTCACTTCCTCATAACACCCAACTTATTGAATCAGATGCATATATTCTCTCTAGACTCTTCAAACCTCATTGCTCATACATTCTTCAAGAATAAACACTTTTTCTTAGAATCATTTTGCTCTTTGAGTCATAAGATTGCTAGAGTGATATAGGGATTGTAAGTTGGTTCATTCAAGGAAATTGATTGGGTTAATCAAGGTTCTAAAGTGAAGTCAATAGTCTCATTCCACCTACAAAGGTCTTGGGGGTTCTTTCTAAAATTCTTGTGTTCAAGGGGATCTAATTTTCGGATGGAGCATCAAAGATTTCGAGTGAAGAACTTCAACAGTTGCACGGATAATTGAAGATTCGAAGACATCAAGAAGCACCAATTTCGAAGGGTTTTGAAGAATGGGGGAGTGATTACATAGGAATTGAAGAAGTATGGTAGTTTCAAGGAATTCTTGTAATCACATTGTAATCAAACATTCAATATTCCAGTGGAAGTCCTTGGTGGAGACGTTTTCCATCAAGAAGAGTAGACATAGCCCAAAACGAGGACGAAAGGGTGAACTTCTATAAATCTCGGTGTTCTCTCTCTTCTATATCCTCTTTAATTTTAGTTATTTGTGTATTTGAAGCTTGATAAATTGATAGTGTACAAATTAAATGTGATCTAGGTTTAATCTTTTAAACTTGATTTTGATTTGTCTCACATTACTATAAGGTCATACTTGGTTTTGATTCATGGACAATTTATCAAACACTTACACAATTGTGTTAATTAGTATAATTGATTAATTGTTTTTGGGTTTTGTTTGAAATTGTGGTTGTTTTGTATCTTGTATGAATTGTGTTAATATTGGATTGTATTAAGATTACTTAGAATTTTTCAATTCAAAGTTAATCTTAGCTTGAACATAGTCTTGTTATTTTTTATCATTGTTATTGAACCTTGCATAATTTTCCATTATTAAAAATGTTTTCGCTACAAACTCGATATAAATTTTAAAATTTGAAGCCTTGTTGAATATTTTTCAACCCCATATGAATGTGCTGAAAAACACAAACAAAAGAGCTTGAATTGTGTTGACCGTTTTAAAACTTTTTCGTTTTGACGTAGGTTTTGAGTAAACCTTGATAACTCACTCACTACGAGGGTTAACTTTTAACATACAACGTCTATTCTCTTTTTATATAGGGTTGGTACCGGCTATGTATAATTTGACTACAAGATAGAGAGAGTTTAAGATAAGTATATAATTCTGAACCATTGTTTTACACTATCATCTAACATATATAGTTCTAATATAAAAATTGTTAATATAATCTCTCTTTTTTGTTGTTGAGGGATCCCGTTGAATCTTAATGATGCAACAATATATGAGTATATTATAGCATGTGTTCAGAAAGATTAAGATTTTAATGGTCTGCAATTAGACCATATTCATGATGATATGTCCAATTAACGGATTCCAGCAGGTGAGAAAATACTTTGGCTGTTATTATTGTGATGTATATTAAAAATTATGACTTCAGGATTAGAAAAGAGAAAGAAGGCTCAAACTCTTTCTTGTTTCTTTTTCATTTATACTCCGCGTGCAAGGGTTGTGGCCAGAAAACAAATTTTTTGGCCGAAAAGCCTTCTTCCTAATGGAAACACAGTCATGAAAGGGCTATTTAGATGTGGTTTTGCCACGCTTCATGGCCTTAAACACCGCAAGTGCTGAAAGCGGATAGCCTGCAAAAGCATTGTACCAAAGGTCGTTTCTGCTCCACAATTCCGCGATTACATCACTATTAACAACATTGCTTTTTAAGTAAATAAGAATAATTGAGATAATGTTGTACAATACTTTTACAATAGTTAGGTAAATCACTAGTACTACTTGTACAACCCAGGCCTACAGGTATGAAGACTAAATTCTCAACAAACAGAGATAAATATTCTATCAAAATCTACAGACATTATTAATGTTCTCTATCAATGAATATCTTTCATCAATATTAAACTCCAAATAATAATTTTGACAATGGAATAAACTTCAGACGTAACAATCGTTAACACAACACTAGTATCAGAATCATTAACACAACACAAATCGATGGTGCTAAAGGAAATCTAACCAAAATATGAAAACTAAAAAGACATAGTGAAGTTGGACAATTTTATATCAAATTCAAAGCAAGATACAACACAATTGTTGGAAAACCAAAAGCCATTAAGTAGTACAGAATGGTATAAATAAACTTCACCGCATCGCAGCTATGTAAGCTCACTCAGCATACAGTCTTGAGTAAAAAACATTACATTTATTAGGAAACTAGAAGAATTCAAACACAGTAATCTAAATCCTCGACTGCTTGGCAAGCTTGAACCATTCAGTATGGTAGGACCCCTCGATATCAACCCTTTCATATGTATGAGCACCGAAGTAGTCTCGTTGAGCTTGCACCAAATTAGCCGGCAACCTTTCCCTTCTATAAGAGTCAAAATATGCAAGACTAGCAGACATACCTGGGAGGCTGATACCTGAATTGACAGCAAGGGAAACAACTCTCCTCCATGCGGTTTGGCGTTCAATTATTTCCTTTGCGAACTCTGGATCCACAAGAAGGTTTGCGAGATTAGGGTTTCTGTCGTACGCCTGCTTGATTCTGTCCAAGAATATAGCTCTAATGATGCAACCTCCTTTCCAAATACGGGCAAGTTCACCCAAAGCCAAATCCCAACCCTTTTCAGCACTCTTTGCACGGATCAGATTCATCCCTTGTGCGTAACTACAAATCTTGGCTGCATAAAGAGCCTTCCTAACATCATCAATCAACTGCTTCTTGTCTACTTGTTGGTCGGTCAAGATATCGCCAAAGCCACCTGATTTAAAGACCTTTGCAGCTTCAACTCTTTCATCCTTCAACCCACTAAGGAACCTAGCATCCAATGAAGCTTCAATGGTGGGAGCAGGAACTGATAATTCAGCTGCTTGCTGAACAGTCCACTTACCGGTACCCTTCATGCCAGTTTTGTCAAGAACCTTGTCAACAAGATATCCATCACCCTTATCATCCTTAATTCCGAAAATATCTGCAGTGATTTCAATCAGGAAACTCAAAAGTTCTCCCTTGTTCCATTCAGTAAATGCACTTTGTAGCTCCTCATTTGTCAACTTTCCAACTGACTTCAACACATCGTAAGCCTCAGCAATCAGCTGCATGTCACCGTATTCAATTCCATTATGGATCATCTTCACAAAATTACCGGATCCACCTTTACCAATATATGTCACACAAGGGCCACTGTCAGGAACTTGAGCAGCCACCTTGAGAAGAATATCTTCTATGTATTTGTAAGCTTCAAACGAACCACCAGGCATCATAGAAGGACCACGTCGAGCACCCTCCTCACCACCTGAAACTCCCATTCCAAGGTAGAGAAGACCCAATTCGGCTACCTCTTTCTCTCGCCTCTCAGTGTTCTCGTACCATTCATTACCACCATCAATTATACAATCACCTTTTTCCAGGTACGCAGATAGGGTTTTGATGGTCTGGTCAACAGGTGCACCGGCCTTAACAAGCATTATAATCACCCTTGGTTTTTGAATGGAATTAACAAAGGCTTCAGGGTCATGGAAGCCATAGAGTGGAAGATTTCCCTCCTGTTTTGCTCGTTCCACAGTTTCATCAACCTTTGATGTTGTTCGGTTATAAACAGAAATTGGGAATCCTTTGTCGGCGATATTGAGTGCGAGATTTTGGCCCATAACAGCCAGTCCCGCAAGGCCTATTCTTGTAAGTGGTTGAGCCATAATGTATTTCCTGTTCAATGATCGATATGCTCATAAGAACAAAGGAACTCTCATTCAATTGAAAAACATGCTATAAATCAAAACGATATAAGACAATTACAACAATAATCGAATAGTAAAGAATGCAATATACTTGAACAATTTAATATATCTGAACATATTGTAATAATAAAGAATGCAACGGATAAAAGTATCTTTTAATTACAAGAAACATAGACATAAAAAGTATTCAGATTCCTTAAATTTACGATTAACAAAATTATCCCATGATCATCATAGTACAGAAACATTAGAGCACCTTAATTTGCCTCATTCAACAAAACCAAGATAAATACATCATCATTGGTCTAAAAAGATTGGAATTAACTATTAAACTCACAAATATCACACAAGCAGTATGCTTTCCTAAATTTTAACATCAAACAAGGGCTATGGCTTCAACAAAAGCTCAAAAAATTGAAAGAAAAAAAAAATAGTACAATAATAGTAGAATTACAATCCAAAACATCATTTAGTCACCTAAAAAACAGTAACACAGCCAAGTTTAACAAGATCCGACACTCCCTTTTTAAAAAAATAAAGATAAAGAATTTAAAGGGTATACACAGTCACTGCAAAAAAGCTTTACACAAACAACCATCACATCTCGCCATATATATAATATAATTCTAGAGATATTTTATGAATTAATACAGTAAAGTCGCATAATAATGAGATGTAATTAGATGCATGTGTAAAACTTTTTCACAATGATAGTGCATAAATCAATTAAATTCAAATAAAAATGATGTTACTGCACAGACAGAGTATAAACCAACAAATCAAAACAGTGTTTCAACTGAAATCATCCAATTACAAATTAAGGGTTTCATTTGTAATGGTTTAACAAACATAAGGGAAATGAATATATATGAGTTTAGTTTTGACTCTGAGGCACATATTTCCATTTCTCATTGTTTTTGTTGAACCGGCACTAATCAGGTTACCGTCTTACCTGTGAGAACATAGATAACTCAAGGTAAATTTCGGAGGATCATTGTTAGAGTTTTAGTCTTTTAGACAATTTTCAAGTATCGATCCACAGTGGACCACCTATCAAAGTGGTCTAACGTAGAACTTGCCCACACACAAATACAAAACAAGAGCATGTTTTCCTACATTTTCACATATCAAGCACTGCTATGACCTCAACAAAAGCTCAAAATATTCACAAATACAATTGTATAATATTAGAAAAACAATCCAAATTATCATTAAGTCGCCTAAAATACAGTAAGACAGCCATGTTTCACAAGATCTTACACTCCCTTTTTAAAAATAAAAAATAAAAGCATTAAATCGGTATACACTGTTAGTGTAAATACATTTTACACATACATCTAATCGCATTCCACTAAATAGTCAATTCATCACAACCAATCATGTGTGCGAATTTAGAAGTAAGTAAAATAAATAACAATTACTTCTAATGATATGACAGTTGTGATTGATTGACAGAGTAAAAGCAAGATCGTTTAATTGGTATACCCTGTTAGTGTAAATAAATTTTACACATACATCTAACTGTCTTTCACCTAACAGGTAAGAGTTTAATTTCCATGCACTATCAGTGTAAAAAGCTCTACACTATCTACTCATCACAACCAATCATGTGACTTAGAAGTAATTAAAATAAAAATCAAATATTTCTAATGATATGACAGTTGTGATTGATTGACAGTGTAAAAACAATATAGTTTAACTGGAATCAGATATGATCAGATGCATGTGTAAAACTACAGTACACAGAAATTAAATCCAAATAAAAATTACACAGAACAGTTTATCAACAGAATTCAAATCAGAATCATGTTAAACCAAACTCATCAAAGTAAAAATTAAGGGTTTAATCAAACACAAAAACCCAGATCAGAAATCATTAAGAAGATCAAAACCCACTACAAAAATGACAGTAATAATAACAAGAATAACTAATCAAATGAAGTTCATATGAAAGTGGATCCAAAGAGAAAGGAAAATGAAAAGACAAACCTGAAAATTGAAGAGATTAGGTGAAAAATGAGGAGAGTGAGTGAATGAAATTGAGAAAAGTGGGTGTATATATAAAATATAGAGTGTGAATAAAAAAAGTGAGAAATGAATATTAAATTTGGAGTTGAAATGAAAATTGAAATTCAATGGTCGACGATGGCTATCAAGACCACCAACCACCAATCTTTTCAGACAGAGAAAAATGAATCAATTTTGGTATCTATTAATATTCTCTGAATCTGTCCTAGTAGTTTTTTTTAATTTATTGTAAAAAAAAAAAAACAACAATTTGGAATAAAAATATTAATTTGTTTCCGAAAAAAATTAATTTAAAAAATAAAAAAGTTGATTTAATGAAAATAATAATAAAAATTATATTTTATTAGATATTTATTTGTTTCGTATTTTAACAATTATAGTAAATTGTGTATTTTGGTATTTTGGTAAAATTGGGGTGAAAGATAAATTTAGAAATCGTTAATGGAATTAATAAACCATGTAAACTAATTTTATATTGATTAAAAAAATTGAAGGGATATTAATTAAAAATAAATAAAATTGTTTTTTACTCCATTCGTTTCAAAATACACGTCGCAATTTTACAATGTACACTATTCACATAACTTACTTTGACCATATTTTTTAACTATTATATAAATACAAATTTTAGCATGTAAGATGTTGTATGATTTTTCTCAACGAATATTTTCAAAATATCAAAGTTTTATAATTTTTTATTATATATAATTAAAAATATTAATAATCAAAATTGTGTATTGGCATATATGCAGTGGTTGACTGCGACATGTATTTTGAAACAGATAGAGTAATTTTTTGACGGACCATAATTTAATATATAACTATAAAAACAAAAGTCATTTATCTCTAATTTTAAATTATTTCTTGGAGGCTTGAGACCTTAAAACGCGATATTCCTTAAGATCCCATATTACATTCTCTTATGTGTCAATTTAGATATATTAGTTTAGTTTTTTTATAATAAAAAAAATGCTACAAATAACATGTATTTGTTGAGAAAAATTAATTTTTAACTTTTAAAATTAAATTGGCACAATTTTCAATACACATTTTTTATTTTTATTATATTAATATATGCCCTTATGAACCCATGTTAGCATTTTTCTTTATGTTATATCTCAAAAGATAAAATTGTTAAAACAAAATTTAATTTAATGCTACTTTTAAATTTTGGATTTAGCTAAAAAAATCTTACAATAAGAACGTATTATTTTTCGTACTAAAAAAATAATTAAAAAAACGTATTATTGTTGTTGTAGGCGTATCATGTGCTGCTGCTGTTGGAGGCTTTTGTTGCATGTGAGGTCAAAATTTTCCAACTTCCGTGAGTGGGTTAGGTGGAACAACTCCGATGAATCATAGCCGTTGATTCTACAATCGATATCTTAACTTCGTTCAATCTTGGATCAAAGTCAGGCCCAATATATTATTTTCAGAGGCCCAATTTAGTTTGTACATTTTAGTCCCTGCACAAAACACTCACGCCCTGCAACCATGCCTAAAATACCATTGCGTTAGTTAACTAACGCAAGTGTAAAACTATGTGTTAGTTAACTGACGTTGCGACACTTAACATGCGCATGTGTAAAACACTGCGAGCGTTAACCCACGCCCAGTCTTTGCAGAAAACCAGAAGAGGCAGAAACCTCTCTTTTCCCTAAATTTTCAATCCTTCTTTCATACATTCATTCAGTCATTTGCATGCTTTTTCATCATTCATTCAAGCTTTGTTTCAATCAAGCATTAACTCATAGTTATATTACGAAAAATAACGGAATAAAATAATGAATAATGTCATAAAAACGCCAAAAAGCGCAAATGTAATAGGATTATAACCAAATCCAACAAAATGTCAATAAAAAAAACTACACAAGTCATACTGGTCCAGCCCGTGGACTCCTACTCCTCCTCTGCGGAGCCGACATCTGCTCCAGCATGCTCCACTCAGATTGTATGCGATGCATCAAGCGAATAACCTCCTCTAGATTATGAAACACATTAGGATGCGCCATTGCACCGTCCACTCTGGCACTGATGTTGCTGATGATTTGGTATGGATTGGGAGGATGTCTGGCCCACTTCTGCTCAACATGAACCTCCTCGTAAGGAGGGATATGACGAGGAGGGGAATCAACTGCGTAGTCAGGAATGGCCGCAGGGGGGTTCACAATAGGATGTGACCCTAGTATGAGCTCACGACTCGTTAACCGAAACCGGATGACCCCTATGCTGATGGCTGAGGACATGTAGAGCAAACTCCGTGAAGGCCTGAGCCACGTCATCTGCCGTAAGAGCCTCAATGTCTGTAGGAGGCCTGGGTCGTGTCTAGACATACCCGTACTGCCTAAGAATCCGCTTTGGCAATTGACGGACCATCCTGACTCTGTCGGCCATGATCCATCCAGAGTAGCAGCATATGTCTTGAAAGGGCGTGATGTGTCATCGTCTCTCGTACGGCCTCCAGGTGACATGAGAATGGTCCAACGAATCAACGACATCTCTGTAGTGTCCAGGATTAGAAAAGCCCCTGGAGGTTTCCATTGACTCATAAGCAGGGCAACAGTAGGGTCGTAGTCCTCATCATCAATCCTCAGAATGATGTTCGAGAAGTGCGCCAAAGTCCATCCCTGCAAACACAAAGAAACAAATTTATATTAGCACAAGTATTATACAAACAACTATACATTTACGATCCAATAAGTAAAAAAGAAGAAAAACAAATATTACCACAAGCAAGGTCATGTAACCACCACAGGAGGCCACAGATGAGTCGAAGGTAAGAGATAGCTCCTCAAATAGGAAAGCAAGTCCCATCCCACCCCATGACCAGTTGTCCAACTCGTCCATATCTTACAGTGCAAACAACCACAACAGATTAATGTTTTTGCTGCTCTTGCCGGCAAAAATGGTCCAGCCAAGCAAGAGCAACAGAAACACCTTAATACAGGCCAACCTAACATGAGCTCGCTCGTGTTGCTCGTCATGTGTGTCAATCTAAAGCAGATGATTACACCTATTCAAGAGCTCCTCGTAGCGCCTCTTCAGTATACCAAAACTGACGTGAGCAGCACCCTGTTTTTCCACCTCCTTAGCGGCAGCCTCCTCTGTAAAAAGTAGGTCCACCTGCATCATATGTATCCCCTCATCACGGGTTAACTCTCTATCAGGAAGGAGCCTCCTAGTGATGGGCATGCCTATGAGACACGCCACATTATCTAGTGTGATGGTCATCTCCCCAACAGGTAGATGGAAGTTGCTGGTCTCCTCATGTCATCATTCTGACATTGCACAAACGAACCCGTGAGAGATGTTCTCGTACCCACTAGTCAGGAGGGGAGTAAGACCGGACATATTCACTTTTGACCAAAACCAGACATTTTGTTCACCCGGCTGAGGGATTGTCAGGTTTTTAAGGCTCAGCTTCTTCCCGTGCGAGATACCTTTCACCCTATGTTTTTTTTGAAACTGAAATACAAAAATAAAAAACAACAAACAACACCGTTAAATAAATAATAAGTAAAATAAACATTAAATATATTCTAACATAAATTTTAATTCTAACATTAAATAAGT